>Ga0307987_1000089_pt1 | contig 52938 bp, 52 predicted proteins | sample EllFjometagen181_FD_203157 | JGI IMG/M metagenome (GOLD analysis project Ga0307987, IMG submission 203157) | Marine microbial communities from Ellis Fjord, Antarctic Ocean - #181 | ecosystem: Environmental > Aquatic > Marine > Unclassified | place: Southern Ocean | collected 2014-10-08 | reverse complement strand
CCTGGTCATCGGCTTGACCATCATGTGTGCGGTGGTGTTGCTACGGATCCGATGGAAACTCGCCCGTCCCCTCGAACGAGTCGAGGATGGCTAGGCTGGCCAGGGTAGCGGCGTGATACGGACGCTCCACCCTCTGCAACCGGAGCCCCCATGCCCATCATCGACGCAGGCCTCGTGGGGGAGCTGAACCTGGACGGCAGCCCCAACTCCCTGCAGCGTGTCGAGCTGGCCATCCACCAGCGCTTCGAGAGCCACGCCCAGCTGCTGGCCTCACCCGCCGACGTGGACAGCCTGCTGACCTACCTGGTGCCCATCTTCGAGCGCTTCGCGGGCTGCCAAGCCGTGCCCGGGCAGCCCGGCGCCATGGTCGGTCGTCAAGGCCAGCCCATGGACCTCAACGTCTTGCTGGGACAGGTCTTCGAGCGGGGCAACGGGCAGGTGCTGTTCATGGCCTGCTACCAGCACCTCACCTGCGTGCCCCAGAACTAGTTGAACGGCACCAGGTGGTAGCGCCATAGACCCAGGCTCATCGAGCAGGCCAGGCCCAGCACCAGCAGGACGATGCCCGCGATGCGTACGCCTGCGGGGTACTCCCGCCGAAGCGGCCCCAGGGACCACAGCACCCGTGGGTCCGCGAGGCCCCCCAGGCTGAGGGACACCATGGCGGGGCAGGCCAGGATGGCGATGATGTACACCTCGCTCTGAAACTCGGACATCCACTCGTTGATGCCCATGCCCACCAGACCCAGGGTCAGGATCAGCAGGGCGACCAGGCGGGGGTGGAGGGGAGGGCTCGCGCTCATGTCCGAGCCTTATTCTTCCCCGCTGAGGATCGCCTCCAGCAGCTCGGCCCAGTGCTCGAAGATCACGAAGTGGCTGGCACCCTCGAACCAGCGGGTGTGGCAGTGAGGGATGGTCGCGGCCATGGCCTGGGCCATGGCCAGGGGTGTGCCGCGGTCACCTTCGGCATGCCAGAGGTGGATGGGCACGGCGATGTCCTCGAGGCGGAAGCCCCAGTCCCGCACCAGCAGGCTGACGTCCTGGGCGAAGCCCCCCACCCCGTGCTCGCAGGACGCGGCGTAGCTGGCCTTCATCATGCCGCCGAACCCAGGGTCGGCCAGCATGGCCTTGTCCCCGGGGCAGCTGTGGGCGGAGTAGCGGCGGGAGAACGTTTCCGTGTCGCGGCTGGGATTGCGCAGGGTGGCCATCAGGGCGCGGTTGGCCCAGGGGGCGTGTTGGCCCAGGAACACCCCCAGCTTGCGCTCCCAGGGCAGGCCGTCCATGGCGCCGGGGGCATCCACCGGCCCGAAGCTGGAGACCATGGCGGCGGCCCGCACCCGCTGGGGTAGGGCATGGGCGCAGGCGGCCACGTAGGGGCCCCCCGCCGACGCGCCCACCACGGCGAAGCGTTCCGCGCCGACGTGATCCGCCAGCTGGGCGAGATCGCCGGCCCAGCCCAGCACCGTGCGGCCGGGCTGTGCGTCCGAGCGGCCGTAGCCGGGGCGGCTGGCGGTGATCAGGCGCACGCCGCGCTCGGCAGCGACCTGCCCGCTGGGGTGGAGCAGCCGGGTGGCCGGGGCGCCGTGCAGGTAGAACACGGGCTGGCCGTGAGGGTCGCCGTAGGACGCCCAGGCCAGGCTGCGGCCGTCGCCCAGGCGAAGCTCGGACAGGATGGGCTGGTCGGGATCGCGCATGGGGATCAGAGCCCCCACACCTTGTGCACGGCCTCGGCCACGCCGCCGCCTTCCCAGCCGGCGGCCTCGAGCTGGTCGGTGGCCGCCGCGGCGACCTCGGGCTCGGCGTGGCCCATGGCGAAGCTGCGCCCTGCGGCCCGGAGCATGGGGATGTCGTTGATCCAGTCGCCTACGGCCACGACGTCGTCCAGGCCGAGCCCGGCCTCGGCGGCCAGGTCGGCCAAGGCGCTGCCCTTGTCGACCCCCGCGGCGTGTACCAGCATGGCCTGCAGTGGCGTGTCGCTGTCGTACTTGGCCCCAGGGGCCTTGCGCACCGCGAAGCTGTCCACCCGATAGCGGGGGTCGCCCTGGATGCACTCCACCACGGCGGTGACCTCGGCGTTCATGCCCGCTGCCACCACGCCGCTGATGCCCAGCTCGTCGGACCAGTCGGGCAGCTCGAGCACCGAGGGGACCCGCACCAGGTCCTGGGACCAGTTGCTCACGTACCGGGCCAGCTTCAGGCCAGCCTTGTCGTATGCGATGCGATCGTCGGCCATCAGGAACAGTGCCAGGGGCTGCCCGGTGAGCAGGGCGCGGATGTCCATGGCAGCGGGACCCACCAGGCGCCGGTGGCGCACTACGCGGTGGGTCAGGGGGTCCACCAGCTCGGCGCCATCCGAGCACACCACGGTGCCCCGGATGTTCAGGCGGGTCGCTAGCTTCCGCACGCCGCTGTACAGTCGGCCGGTCACGATGCTGACCTGCACACCGATGGCCTGCACCGCGGCCACGGCGGCCAGGTCGTCGGGGTGGACCGTGCCGTCCCGGCGGATCAGGGTTCCATCGAGGTCCAGGGCGAGGATGCGGGGTGTGGGCATGGCGCCTCCGACCCTGAGTCTATTCGTCTGGCACCGTGGCCAGCCACGCCTCCTCGAGGCTAGCCGCGTCCATGCCCAGCTCATCCTCGAAGGCCTGCTCGAGATCAGGTGCGAGGTACAGGGTCTGCACGGTCTCCACCCCCCAGCCGCTCAGCAGGAAGTCCACGAAGTGGCCCGCCACCGGGTAGGTGATGGTGTCGCTGGCGCCCCAGAAGTCGTCGATGAGCTCCTGCAGCGCCGGCAGGCTGCCGTCGTCCCGGTAGCTGACCATCCAGTCCGAAAGGGGCTCGCCCCACCACTCGCCGTCCACCATCACCGCCAGGCCCTCGCCCATCAGGGTGTAGTTCGTCTCGCCCCAGCGGTGCCAGGACAGCACGTGCACGTCCTCGTGGGCGCCTACGGCGTGGAGCCCGTCACCGTAGACCATGTGGACCTCGAGGTTGGGGTAGTTGGCGTGGGCGTTGCCCGAGTTGCCGGTCACCTGCCCCTTGGTGGTGTTGTCCGGGTACAGGTAGGCCTGGATGGGCTGGTCCAGGGCGTCCATGTCGAGGGTGGACAGGATGGCGCGGTAGCGGGTGTCCTGCCAGTCGGCCAGCCAGCTCATGTCGTCCGCCGCGTCGCCTCCGGGGACGTAGTGGAACACGTGGTGATCGCCGGTGGTGCTGTGCAGGCTGTCCACCCAGGCCTCCCAGTCGTCCCGCTGGTCATCGTCCCAGGCAGCATAGAAGCCCCAGACCTCGCCGTCGCGACACAGGTCGCCCTGCTGCTGCGGGGTGCCCCGGCCGCGCACGGTGTTGTAGTCCTGGGCGTTGGTGGGGATGGTGAATGTGCTGTAGCTGCCAGCGAAGCTGTTGCCAGCGTACAGGATGATCCGGCGGTCGGGGGCGAAGGGGTTGGGGTGGATCAGGGCGATGCCGTGGCCGGGTTCGCCGTAGCGGTAGCCGCCGAAGACGAACTCCCCCGCCCCGAACCACACCGGCAGGGCGCCGTTGAGCTCGGTGAGCAGGGGGTTGCTGTCGGGTGAGCCCAAGATCATCAGGTTGAGCTGTCGGTCCGCGTCGCTCAGCTCGTCGTAGGCTCGCAACTCGAGGCCCGGGATGTTGCCGGCGAAGTAGTCGTGCATGGTGGCGGCGAATGAGGCTTCCCGCGGGTCCGAGCCGTGTACCAGCAGGGTGGGGGAGCCGTCGTTGAAGTCGCCGAAGCCCCCGGCTGCCGGCACGTCGCAAGCCTCGACCACGCCGTAGTCGTCAGCGATGCTGGTGTCGGGATTGCCGGTGTCGTCAGGGCCGCCGGTGTGGCCGGGGTCGGGCGTGCAGCCGGCCAGGGCGAGCAGGGCGAGGGTGCGGATCATGATGTGCCTCCGAGGTGTCCCCCATCGAGGCTACCACGGGTTCGGCCTGCTACGCTGGGAGCATGGATTGGACCTGGTCCGTGGGTGCTGTGGCGCATGGAGGTGATGCAGGTGGAGGATCTGGGCGAGGAATAGGCCCATCGCGCTATGATGACGGCCCCGCGAGGTAGCCCATGCAGATCGCCTACACCCACGGCCTATCCGACGACGAGGCCCGCCAGCGTGTCGTCGCCCTGACCGACTACTGGTCCACCCGCTACGGGATGACCGGCGCCTGGCAGGGCGGGCGTTACCACATTCGCGGCAAGACCAAGGGCATCCGCTTCGACGCGACCTTCGGCCTGGAGCCTGGCAGGGTGGTGGGGGAGGTGGAGGTGCCGTTCTTCGCCCGCAAGATCGGTGGGGACTACGTGGAACGCAAGTTCCAGGACTACCTGGACCCCGCGAACTCCCTGGCGGATCTCCAGGCGCGGATGAAGGCTCGCTGATCATGCGCAAGCTTCTCTACCGTGCGCTGCTGGTGGTGGTCAGCCTGCTGGTGGGGCTGCTGGCGGTGGAGGGCGGCGTGCGCTTGGGCGCCTATGACCCCCTGGTCAGTCAGCGGGGCCTGCTGGGTGCCGAGACCAAGCGGGGCGACTGCGTCCAGCCCGCCCCCTACATGGGCTACCAGCTGGTGCCCGGAGGCTGTGGCGCCAACTCCCTGGGCTTCAAGGACACCGAGCCCACAGCGACCAAGCCTGCCGGTAGCAAGCGGGTGCTGGTGCTGGGGGACTCCATCACCGAGCAGCGCGCCTATGTGGACATGCTGGAGCTGATGCTGAACCAGCAGCTCGAGGTCCTGGTGGACGTCTGGAACATGGGCGTGACGGGCTACTCGGTGCTGAACGAGCTGGAGCTGCTGCGTCACCGCGCCCTGGATCTCGAGCCCGACCTGGTGGTCCTGCAGCTGTGCCTCAACGACTTCGGTGTCACCCCGGTGCTCTTCGAGTTCGAGGGCGACCTGTTTTGGCTGCGGGCCAGCACCGGATCCATGGATCGCCTGGGGTTGTGGCTGTTCGAGCGCTCGGCCCTGGCCCGGCTCATCAAGCTGCGCACCGCCAGCGGCACCATGGCCGGCATCGGCAATGCCGAGCACGAGGCGGCGGTCGCAGCGGCGCTGGTGGAGATGCAGCGGCTGTGCCAGCAGCGCGGCATCCCTTTCGAGGTGGTGCTGTTTCCCACCCTGGCGGCGCGGGAGCAATGGGCCACCAGCGAGGAGTGGACCTACACCCGCTTCCTCGAGCTGGCCGCCGCCCACGACATCCCGCTGACGGATCTCACGCCGCGTATGCTGGGCGGGGCGGTGGATGACCTGCTGCGCTACCGGGGCGACCCGGTCTTCGCCGAGCTCGACGCCAAGCTGGCCGCTTGGGAGGTCGCCCCGTCGGCCGCGGTGCTGATCCGGGGCATGGACCTGCGCTTGATTGGGGTGGGCAAGGGCATCCAGCCCCACCAGTACCAGGACACCACCCACCCCAACTTCCTGGGCCACTACCTGGCGGCCGAAGCCTTGACCGAGAAGCTGGCGCCGCAGCTGGAGCCGACGCCGTAGCTCGGTGGACGGCTAGATCCCGTGCCCTTCGAACAGGTACGCTGCACCGGCGTCGGTGCCCGAGCTGTCGTTGCCCCAGGCGCCCACGATGATGTCGGCCATGCCGTCGGCGTTGGTGTCGCCGGCGCCGGCCACCGCGGCTCCGGCCCAGTCGTAGTAGGTCTGGCCTTCGAGCATGGCGTCGGTGGACGTCGCGTCGATGCTGCCCATGGTGGAACCCAGCACGAGGTAGGCCGCACCCAGGCCGCCATAGTAACGATCAGCGCCCAGCAGGACGTCGTCTTGGCCGTCGTTGTTGATGTCACCGGCCGAGGCGACGGAGATGCCCAAGCGCCCGCTGGCCGAGTCGCCCAAGATGATGGTCTCGGCGTCGCCCAGGGACTTCGAGCCCGCCAGGGGACCCCATAGGATGTAGGCCGCGCCGCCGCCGCTGGTGCTGTCATCGGCGCCGTACGCGCCAACCACGACGTCGTCGTAGCCGTCGCCGTTGACGTCACCGGCGCCCGCTAGGGCGTAGCCCGCGTAGTCGCCTGCGGTGACCCCGGTGAGCATGGCGTCGGCAGCGTTCATGGAGATGCTGCCGGAGGGAGTACCGAGGAACAGGGCGGCCATGCCGGCGTCGGTGCCCGTGTTGTCGTTGCCGGGGGCGCCGACGATCAGATCCGCCAGGGCGTCGCCGTTGGTGTCGCCCACGCTGGAGACGGCCCAGCCGGCGGTGTCGCCTGCGGCGGCGCCATGGAAGCTGGACACGGCGGTGCTGGCGCTGACGGAACCCGTGATGGGGCCGGTGAAGAGGTAGGCGGAACCGGCATTGCTGCCGGAGGTGTCGCTGGCGTAGGCGCCCACCAGCACGTCGGGCACGGCGTCGGCGTTGACGTCGCCCGCAGGGGCGACGGCGTACCCCAGGCCGTCGTTCTCGGCGGAACCGAGGATGACGGCGGTGGCGTCGGCCACGCTGCCGCTGACGATGGGGCCCTCGAAAATGTAGGCGGCGCCGGCGCCGCTGGCGCCGCTGTCGTCGCCGTAGGAGCCGATGATGATCTCGTCCAGTCCGTCGCTGTTCCAGTCGGACAGACCCGCCAGGGCGGTGCCGGCGAGGTCGCTGGCGGCAAGCCCGGAGATCACGGCGTCGGCGGCGGAGAGGGTGGCGGTGCCCGAGACGGGGCCGAGAATCAGGTAGGCGTCGCCAGCGTTGGAAGCCGCGCTGTCGGCGCGGGGCGAACCCACCAGCACGTCGTCGAAGCCGTCGCCGTTCACATCGCCGGCGCCGGCCACCGCTGTGCCGGCGTAGTCGCCGTCGGCGGTGCCCTGGAAGATGGCCTGAGCGTCGCCCAGCGCCACGGTGCCTTCGATGCCGCAGCCGTTGTTGCTGCCGTCGCAGTCGTTGTCCAACCCGTCGTCGCAGATCTCCTCCATGTGGGGACCCACCTCGGTGCTGGTGTCGTCGCAGTCGTCGCCGCCGTAGGCGTCGTAGTCATAGCCGTCGCCGTCTTGGTCGTAGTCGTCGTTGTCGCCGCAGTCGCTGTCGATGCCGTCGTAGTAGGGGTCCTTGGCTTCTGGATGGATGCTGGCGTCGGCGTCGTCGCAGTCGGTGTTGTCGGCGACGTAGCCCGTGGGGGCGCTGCAGGATGCCACGGGCTTGCCCGCGGGATCGCCCCAGCCGTCCAGGTCGCCGTCGGGGTACCAGTCCGAGCCGTCCTGGGCGTCGTTGTCGATGTAGCCGTCGCAGTCGTCGTCCTTGCCGTTGCAGACCTCGGTCTCGCCGGGGTTGACCTCGGGGTCGGCGTCGTCGCAGTCGCCGGCGGAACGGGGCCAGCCGTCGCTGTCCAGGTCTTCGCAGTCGGGGGCGCCGGAGTCGCAGCCGCAGTCGGGCATGCCGGTGTCGGGCACGCACTCCCCACCCTCGGGGTGGGTGCCGTCGCCGCAGGTGTAGCCATCGGAGCCCGTGTCGTCCTTGTCACCGCACGCGGTGAGTGAGAGCAGCACGAGGCACTGGGCCAGAAACAGATTGCGGGTCATGGCGCGTCTCCAGTCGGGGTCGGGGGGGCATTCTACCAGAACCGACGATTGCGTTGGGCGGGCGGGTTATCAAGGCGCTCCGAACGGAACGAATCCCGCTCTGTCCCATCGCTGGAGCCGCCCATGAGAATGCCCTCTTTCCTCAGCTGGCTGTGTGGCCTGATGGTCGTACTGCTGACCATCCGCGTAGTGCCATCGGCTTTGGCGCAGGAACCGACTGCGCCGTCCGACGATGCCGCGCTGGTCGAGCTCATCGACCAAGCCGGTGATCGGGACGCCAACGACGGCGCCGACCAGCTCACCGTCTTGAAGCGCACGGATGTCACCGTCGAGGAGTCCGGCCTCTCCCACATCCGCAACTGGGAGGTCATCAAGTGCCTCTCCGACGCTGGCGCGGCGCAGCTGGCCCGCCTGCGGCTGGACTTCGACCCCGCCTCGAATGTGGTGGTGGTGGAGTCGCTGCGGATCATCCGGGCCGACGGCACCATCGAAGAGCTGGACACGGAGGGGGTGGACCTGCCCCAGCCACAGTGGGCCATCTACTGGGGCGCGCAGATGAAGCTGCTGGCCCTGCCCCGCCTCGAGCCCGGCGACGCCGTCGAGGTCAAGTCGTACATGAAGGGCTTCCTCATCGCCTACCTCGATGATCAGGACAGCCCCTGGGGTCCCGTTGGCGGTGGCGACAGCAGCCCCGAGCCGGTGGAACAGCCCGCTCCCGCTCCGCCGCCCGCCGCCCCCGAGCAGGTGGTGCAGGCCGCCGAGCAGGCCGCTCGGCCGGTACCCGCTTCCGCTTCCGCCGCCGTCGAAGACGACGAGTCGCGCTTCATCCCTCCCATGCGGGGCCACTTCTACGACGTGGTCTACTTCCACGATCACCACCCGGTGAAGCAGCGCCACTACACGGTGCGCACCCCCCTGGACAAGCCCCTGCAGTACGAGGTCCACAACGGTGAGGTCCAGGCCTACGTGACCTTCGACGAGCAGCACCACATCCACAGCTTCTGGCGCACCGACGTGCCGGCCTACCATGAAGAGGGGCGCTACTCGGAAGAGTACCCCGACACCGAGCCCAAGGTGGTCATGGCCACCGTGCCCGACTGGGGCGCCAAGTCCCGCTGGTTCGCCCAGGTCAATGAGCCCCAGTTCGAGGCCACCCCGGCTATCCAAGCCATGGTCGACACCATCACCGCCGGGCTCACCACCGACGATGAGAAGATCCGCGCCATCAACCACTGGGCCGCCAACGAGATCCGCTACTCGGGCATCTCCATGGGCAAGGGCGAGGGCTACACCCTGCACACCGGCGAGATGATCTTCCACGACCGCTCGGGCGTCTGCAAGGACAAGGCGGGCATGGCCATCGTGATGCTGCGGGCCGCTGGCTACACGGTCTACCCGGCCATGACCATGGCGGGCTCCCGGGTCGAGCGCGTGCCCGCCGACCAGTTCAATCACTGCGTGGTGGCCCTGCAGGGCAACGGTGGTGACTGGCTGATGCTCGACCCCACCTGGGTCACCTACAGCCCCGAGAACTGGTCCAGCGCCGAAGGCGAGCAGCACTTTGTCATCGGCACCCCCGAAGGTGAAGAGCTGATGATGACCCCGGCCTTCCCAGCCGAGGACAACAAGCTCGTGGTTCGGGCCGACACCGCCATCGCCGCCGATGGCACCCTGTCCGGCAGCGTGACCTTCAGCGCCTACGGCTACGGCGAGCAGCGCCTGCGCCGCGAGATGGTGCACTACACCAGCGCCCGGGACCGCCAGTCCTGGTTCGAGGGTGTGCTGGGCCAGCTCGGCCCAAACGTCGAGGTGGACCCGGTGGCTATCAGCTACGCCGCCATCCAGGACGTGGAGACCCCCATCTCCTACACCGCCACCTTCCGCGTGCCCGGCTACGCCATCGTCACCGACGACGGCATGGTCTTCGCCCAGCCCACGGCGACCCACCTCATCACCACCAGCCGCGTCGCCCCCTACCTGGGCCTGGGCGGCGGCGGTGAGCGCACCCAGGGCATGCTCATCTGGGCGCCCCGGATGCGCGAGGTGCACGAGACCCTGACCCTGCCCGCAGGATTCAGCCTGGCCCACCTTCCCGAAGACGTCAGCATCGACCACGACATCGCGTCGCTGCACACCACCAGCGCCCAGCGCGGGCGCAAGATCACCTACACCCAGGACCTGCGGGTGAAGCGCCGCTTCATCCCCGCCGATGCCTATGGCGAGTTCTCGGAGGTGGTGGATACCGCCCTCGGCCTGCCCGACGAAGACATCGTGCTGGAGAGGAAGTAGCCATGCGTAGCTTCATCCTGATCGCCGCTTCCCTCTTCGCCTTGTCGGCCCCCGCCATCGCCGAGGTTCCCCCCGATGTGGCTGGTGCCCCGGGCACCGAGACCTGGCCCGACGACGACGGCCTGTGGGTGCGTCGCCACCTCACCGTGACCCTCGGGGCCGACGGGCGCATCACCACCGAAGTGGAAGAGGCCCTCAAGCCCTTCACCGGCAACCCCATGCGCGAGGACATGCTCGACCCCCGCATCGACTGGAACGACCTGCGCTCCACCCTCGAAGTGGTCGAAGCCGTGACCTGGATGGTCGATGGCACCGAAGTCCGGGCCCAGGCCAACAGCTTCGTGCCCAACACCGCCGGTGAGCTGCAGTGGGCGGTGCCCTACGCGAAGATGCGTCAGCTCACCGTGGCCCACGTGGGTGTCGAGCACGGATCCACCAGCCTGCTGCACTACCGGATCGCCGATCGTGGCGCCCTGGGCATGCCCATGTGGGGTCAGCAGACCCTGGCCGACTACATCCCCATTCAGGACTTGCTGGTGCGCCTTGAGGTACCAGGGTCGAGTGAGCTGAAGGTTGGCATGGTGGATCTCGCGGGGATGCAGGCTCCCGGCCTGCAGATCTACGAGGAGGGCACCGACGAGGGTCGCGTCTACCAGGTGCATGGTGCCGGGATCGCTGGCCTCATCCTGAACGAGAACCATGGTGACGTGGGTGTGCCCACCCTGGTGTGGTCCACGTCCCCCAGCTGGTCCCACACCCGCAGCTACCTCGAGGCCCAGGTCGAGCCCTCGGCCATGGCTGACGGCTATGTGCTGGCCAAGCTCGATGGCGTGCTCGACGGCAGCGTCACCAAAGAAGAGCGCATCGCCCGTATCCACACGTTCGTGGTCGATGGCGTGCGTACCATCGACTGGCCGGCCCTGGACTTCGGCTACACCACCCGCTCCGCCCCCGAGGTGTTGAGCTCGAGCATCGGCCATCCCCTGGACAAGGCCGTGCTGCTGGTGGCCATGCTGCGGGGCGCAGGCTTCGAGGCTCATGTCGCCCTGGCTTCGTCCCACCGAGCCTGGCTGCCCGACGTGCCCTCGCCGGTGCCTTTCGAGCAGGTCTGGGTGCGGGTCGATGCGGGTCACAAGCCCATCTGGCTCGATCCCACCGCGTCCCAGGCAGACCACAATGGCTACCACCTGGCGGGCAAGCCAGTGCTGGTCCTCGACGGCGAGGCCGACGCGCCCACCGTGGTGCGCGAGTTGGACCCCCATCACAACCACGGTCAGCTGCGGGTCCAGCTGGACCTCACCGCTACCGACGGCGCCCTCGAGGCCAGCGGCCGGGCGGATCTCGACCTCGCAGGGCTTTACTGCCCTGCGCTGGGTTTCGACCGCAGCGCAGACCACACCGACGGCGTGGCCGGGCATGTCTCCGGCCTGTTCGGTGGCGGCGAGCACAGCACCGTCGTGGCGCGTCAGACCAAGGGCTACCTGGCCCTGGGCGCCGACTTCGAAGGCGGCAGCATCGCCGTGCCCGCTAGCGGCTTGGTGCGCATTGACCTTCCCCGTGTCCCCGGTGCTGTCAACGGCGCGGCCCTCGAGAGCTTCCGCGCGGCCCGCAGCTTGCCCATCGAGCTGGATGGGCGGGCCCGGGAGCTGGTGGTGGTCGAGCTGGCCCTGCCCGATGGCTGGGAGCCCACCCACCTGCCCGACGCGGTGAAGATCGAGAACAACGCCGGGCGCGTGGAGCGCAGCGTGGTCTACGATCAGGATGACGGCAGCGTCGTCATCCGCACCGAGCTCGAGATCGCCCAGCCTGTGGTGGCTGCGGCGGACTGGCCCGACCTCCGGGCCCTGCTGCTCGAGATCGAGTCCAACACCGGCGGCACCGTGCTGTTGCGCGCCACGGAACAGGGAGAGTGATCATGCGTACGGATCGTCGGGAGCTGGATCAGCTCCGCACCATCGACTGCCAGCTGGACGTCAACGTGCACGCCGAAGGCAGCTGCATCTTCTCCATGGGCAACACGCGGGTGCACTGCACCGCCAGCGTCATCAAGGAAGTTCCCCGATGGCGCCGTGACACGGGCATGGGCTGGGTCACCGCCGAGTACCGCATGCTGCCTCGGGCGACCCAGACCCGTAGCTACCGCGAGGGTCGCTCGGACATGAAGGGCCGCACCGCCGAAATCCAGCGGCTCATCGCCAGGTCCCTGCGGTCGGTGGTGGACATGCGGGCTCTGGGCCGGCGCCAGGTGATGGTGGACTGCGACGTGCTGCAGGCCGATGGCGGCACCCGCACGGCATCCATCAGCGGCGCCTACATCGCCCTGGTGCGGGCGCTACAGGTCCTGGTGGATGCCGGGCAGCTCGAGGCCTTGCCCCTCAAAGGCGGTGTGGCCGCGGTGTCGGTGGGCATGGTGGATGGCGCGCCCATGCTGGACCTGGCCTACGACGAGGACTCCAGGGCCGACGTGGACCTCAACGTGATCATGACCCACGCCGGTGGCTTCGTGGAGGTCCAGGGTACCGCCGAAGGCCAAACCTTCTCCCGCGAACAGCTCAACGCCCTGGTGGACATGGCCGCGGGCGGTATCACCGAGATCGCCAAGGCCCAGCAGGCCATCCTGGGGCTCTGAGCCCATGCGCTGGCCTGGCCTTGGCAAGCCCAAGCGACTCAACGCCACCCGCCGCGCCTTGGTGTGGTGGTTCGGTCCACCCCAGGGCGCCCATCAGAATGCGACCTGTTCGCTGGATGCGGGTGAAGCGCTGGCCTACCTCGAGGGGTTGAACCAGGGGGAGGGGACCAAGGTCACCCTGAACCATCTGCTGGCGGCCGCTATCGCGCGCACGCTGACCGAGAACCCCATGGCCAACGCCCGGGTGGTGGGGCTGCGGGTGTTCATGCCCGAGCATGTGGGCATCGCCATGCCCGTCAGCCTCGCCGGCCACGCTGGCGAAAGCCGGGGTGAGCTGTCCATGGCCGTGATCACCGAAGTGGAGACCCTGAGTCTGCGCCAGGTGGCGCAGCGGGCCACCCGGGTGGTCAGCGGAGAGCGCAGTGGCAACGGCGCTACACCGCTGGTGGACATCGTCTTCGCCGCGGCTGAGCGCCTGCCTATGGGTGTGGTGCGCCGGCTGTTCGACGGGCTTGCCGGTTCGCTGCAGCATCGTGTGCCCGCGTCGTTGTTCTGGAGCCAGGCGCCGGCCACGACCACCCTGTCCAACCCCGGCCCAGCCATCGGCTCTGTCCCTGGTGTGCTGGCCCGTGGGCTGGCCCTGTCGTTGCCTGCCCGTGGGCTGAGTCTCTCCACGGTGTGGGGGGTGGCCATGGTGCAGGACGAGGTGCGGGCGGTGGACGGCGAAGTGGTGGTGCGACCCTGCCTGCCCCTGATGTTGGCCTTCGACCACCGCACGGTGGATGGCATCCTGGCCGGTCGTCTCATGGGCCGGGTGGCGGAGATCCTGGGTGATCCGGCGGCGCTGTTCGGAGCGGATGGCGAGGAGATTCCGGGGTGATCGGGTTGGTGCTGGTGACCTGGATGGCCGCTGCGGCGCTCGCCACGGAACCAGTTCCAGTTCCAGTTCCAGTTCCAGACTTGCCGGCGGCCACCGACGCCCAAACGTCCGAAGACGCCCGCGTCACCCAGCTGCTCGTGCAGCTGAACCAGACCCTTGTCGCCTACCTCGAGCAGGGCTTGGCCCTGGTGGACCAGACCGAGCGGCACTGCACCCCGTCGTGGGCGGCTGATCTGATTCGAGTGCGGGGTGAGTGGGACACGGCCAGCGCTGCGTTGCTGCTCGAGTTGAACCGGCCCGGTGGCCGGTGGGCTCGGCTTCCCAGCGACGCTGCGAGCATCGCGGCACAGGCGGAGCTCGAGGACCCGCTGGACCAAGCCGAGGCTGCGTTCATGGAGCGAGTCCGGCTGATGAACCAGCTGATGACCCGCTGCCCCGAGCACAAGAAGGCCTTGCAGGGCATCTACGCTCTGGGCAAGACCAGCTTCATCGTGGGATAGCGTGAGGCTCCACCCGGCAGTGCGCTGTGTCCCCTGGGCCAAGGGTCGGGTGATGCTGTGGCAGGGGGAGACCGGGCGCGGGGTGGAGCTGGATGCAGCCACGCTCGAGGATGTGCCCGCAGGCTTGCAACTGCGGCTGTGGCGGGAAGGCATGTTGGCCGACGAGCCACCGGACTGTGGGCGGCTGATCCCCTGCCGTTCCCCGCGGGTGTTGCTGCTGCCTTCCAGGCCGGCCCTGTGGGTACCACGACCGCTGGAGCGCACCGCTGGCGGATTTCCCTATCGAGCGCTGGCCCTCGAGCCGGTGGAGCTGGCCTTGTGGTGTGGCTTCAACGACAGCCGAACCCTGGCGGCGGTGGCCGAGCTGGTGGGGGTGAGCGTGGAGCGTGCCCTGGCCTTCGTGCAGCGGGTGGCCGCCCTCGAGGTGCAGGCCTTGCAGCTGCGGCCTCGTCCCCCACGGCCCGTAGATCCCGGCCTGGCTAGGCTGGTGGCCCCTCTGCGGCCCCGGGGGCACGGGGCAGGGGAGCTGCGGGGGGAGCATGGTGAGACCCGCTTGACCGGCTGGCACGGGGACATTGGTGATGCTGCGGAGCACTTCGACCGGGGCGAGACCACCGTGGCCCACGCCTTCGGAGTGGGGCATCCGGCGCTTGGGGGCGAGCCCTTCGGGGCGCGCTTGTTCAGGGCGCTGCAGCACCGCGTTGGGCCTTGTGAGGGCACCCTGCTCGAGATCGGCCCTGGCAGCGGGGACCTGGGGGCGGCCTGGCGGGCGTCGGCGGGCGGGGATCTGCCCCGGCTGCACCTGCGGCTGGACGCGTCGCCGGCCTTGCTGGGCCTGCAGGGCTCGCGTCAGCCGGGGACTTGCGGGTTGCGGGCCGATGCCTGCGCGCCGCCGCTGCGGGATGGGTGTGTGGATCTGATCGTGTGCAACGAGGTGATCGCCGACCTGAGTGCTGTGCCCTGGGATGGTGGCGAGGTCGAGGCGGGCACGCCCCAGGCCGAGGTGGCCGATTGCGTGGCCCGGTACGGGATGGAGCTTCCCAGCGAACCCCGCCTGTACAACCTGGGGGCCTGGCGTCTGCTCGAGGCGGTGGCCCGGCTGCTGGCACCCGGCGGTGGTGCGTACATCAGCGAGTTCGGAGCGCCGGACGAGATCCCCATGGAGACGTCCCAGCTGGACCATCCGGAAGTGAGCATCCACTTCGGAGAGCTGGCGGAGGTGGCTCGGGGTCTGGGCTTGTCGGTCGATCTCGTACCGATGGCCGAATTGCTGGGCTTCGACCTCGGCGCCCGCTGGCTGAGCCGCGGCAGCTTCGAGGCGCTGCGTGGGCTGATGCCCACGCTCGAGGCCCGGGCCTGGACGCCGGAGAGCCTGCCGCTGCTCGAGCCCGTCGAGGGCCTGCGCTGGGTGCCGGTGACCCAAGACGGCCCGGGGCCGGTGGTGACGCGGTTTTGGTGTTTACTGATCACAGCGTCACCACCACCCGACCCGGATAGCGCCACAACATGCTTGCCTCGGTGTGTTGACCCTGACCCGTGGCTCTGACACCGTCTGTACACACACCTTCAGAGAGGACGAACATGCGAGATCGAGTCGGTTCCATGCTCTTCGGGGCTGCCCTTGTCATCGTCGGAATGGTCACCGCCAGCGTGCTGCCCAGCGCGTTCGCAACGGAGGGCACCGCGACGGCCAGCGGCGGCCAGTGGACCTGCTACGTGGTGGACCGGTTTCCGGATCCGTCCAGTGCCAGCGGCTGGAGGGGAGCCACGAAGGTCGCGGCGGGCCTGAACAGCGTCGCTGCGAGTGTCCCTGCGGGAACCGTGATCACCACCAACTACCCGACCACGACCACGGGCTTGGGCACGCCTGGAGCGCCCATGATCTGTGTGTGCCAGTAGGTGGCGAGAGCCCGTTTCCGTGGCGCGGCCGTGGCCGGTATGATGGGCTCGACTCGAGCCGGGCCGCGGAATGTTCGGCACCGACCATTTCCACCGACAATGTCGGCGGAAATGACGGCACCGCTTTTTTGGGGGGAAGACAGATTCCTCCCCCCCTATCCGAGGCGGACACCGCCTCTCCCCCCCATCTTCGCCGCTTGATGAGCGGCGCGGGACTGCTTCCGCAGTCCCGATTCCAGGGCTATGGAGCTCATCGAACTGTCGGAGAATGGCCCTATTTTTGGTCGGCGCCGAATGTTCAACATTGCCCTCATCCTCCCTGTCGTGCTGCTGGCCTGTGGCCAGCGGGCCACCGACCCCACCAACGCCGCGCGCGTCCCCTCGGGCGTGCTCGAAGTACCCACAGGAGTGTCTGTGTCCAAGAAGATCTCGGGAGTCGTGAAGCAGGGCAGCGGTGGCGCCAGCGGTTCGGGGGATGGAGCGTGGACCCTGTCCCTCTCCCTTCGTCCTTGGCGCAATGTCGAAGGCCAGCTCATCGACGGTCAGGCGACCCTCTGGCGGTATTGCGAGGACAAAGCTGCACTGATGCGCGCCCGCGAACAGGCCCCCACCGGTGGCGCCATGGTTCAGCTCGAGGTGAGCACGCCCGAGCGCATTCGCGGACTGGAGTTCCGGACCCGGGGCCCTACGGAGTTCCAGCTCGAGGCCTGGACGCCCCTCGAGGACCCGGAGCTCGAGCGCTTCGCTGAGGATCGCGCCCCTCCGGAGCAGGTGATCGATCCGGTGCTCGGCACCTTCGAGTTCGAACCCAGTGTCGAGTGGTACACCACCCAGCGGGTCGGCCCAGACGGGCGCAGCTACCGTGTCACCATCACCCCGGCGGACCGCAGCGACCCCGCGCCCAGCATTGCGGCGCTCCGGCCGGCGGTGGAGCGCTTCGAGCGCGAGCTGCCCACCCTGCGCCAGGGCATCGCCGACCACCTGTACGAGATCTGGTCCGGTAGCTGGAACGAAGATGGTCAGGAGCTCTCCCCCGCCGAGTTTGCTGCCCGGCCACCCCTCGAGTCCATCACCTTTGACGAGGGGGGCAGCGATGGCAACTTCAGCGTCTGGTTCGGCGATGACGACCTGTTCTACGGTCACTCCATCGTGCTGGGGGTCGAGGGCTGGAAGGTCACGGACGCCGACATCCCGGGCTAGGGCTGCGGTGGTTCCTTGTCCGTGACACGCACCAAGACCCTGGGCATCGCGCTGCTTGTCGTCGCCCCAGCTTTGGAAGCCCCGAGCCTAACGACCGCAGCGCTCAAGCTGGCGTAGGGCCTCTCGCTGCGCGCTGCTGGGTGCCGCGGCTACTTCGATGGTTCGGCTGAGCAATGCCAGCACCATCGCGGCGGTGGTGACCTCTGCCGGGGAGCCGTTCTTGGCTGCCAGGTAGGACACCCCCAGCCCGCCCAGCTGGGAGACCGTGAACAACCCGCCGGCCAGGTCGTTGTTGGCGTAGTAGTGACCGGCGCCGAAGCCCACCCCCAGGCTGAGCACCGCCGCGGCCCCCGGGCTGGGCATGGTGGCGCGCAGGTGCGCGTCGGTGCAGGAGAGATCCGGCCGCTCGACGGTCCGGAAGGTGGCCACCGGCATCGGGGGCGGAGGGCTGGCCGGGGCCTCGACCGCTGGTGCCGTGGTGTCCACCAGCCGTGCCAAGGCGGCTTGGCGCAGCGCCGGATCCAAGTCGGCCGACTCGATGCAGGCACGCTCGGACTCGTCGATGTCGAGGCTGGCGATGGTGCCGATGATGGCGTCGCTCTTCAATCCCACAGCGACCATCTGCTGCAGCTCCCCACAGTCGATGCTCGCCGCGGACACGGTCCCCATGAACAACAACACAACAAACATGTGTCCTCCCTTGTGGAACTCAGTCTACGACGAGGTTGCGGGGCCATGCAAGCCCATCTGGCGCCCATTCGGTGTACCCTGGGTCGGTGCCGCCCCTGCTCCCGCGAACGAGATCTTCCATGGGACACCTGCTCATTCTCTCGCTCATGCTCGCCTGCGGCCAAGACGACACGGCTCAGGACAGCACTCATCCAGACAGCGACACCCCGGACGCCTCCGAGGTGACCCTGGCCGGCGCCTGTGCCCTGGACGTGGACTACGGCGGCTTCACGGTGAGTGACGACGGTGTGCAGGGTGTGGTGGCCGATGGGGTGGTGCCCATCTCGGTGCTCGAGGCCATCGCCACCGACGGCGACTGCCAGCTGATGCGGCGCAACAACCCCTACTGCCACCCGGCCTGTGATCCGGGCTTCACCTGCGACTTCGACGGCGAGTGCCTACCCTACCCGGTGAACCAGGACCTCGGCATCGTCAGCATTGACGGGCTGGCCAGCCCCGTCACCCTCGAGCCGGTGTTTCCGGGCAACACCTACTACGACACCTCGCTGCCCGCGCCGCCCTTCGAGGCTGGAGCCCTGGTCACACTGCGGATGCCCGAGGGCGTGTACGGTCCCGCGACCCTGTATGGGGTCGGTGTGGAGACCATCGCTCCCCTGGACGACGAATGGGTGGTGGAGGCGGGGGTGGACATGCAGGTGCGCTGGGAGCCGCCGACGGGGGACGTGCACCGGGGAGAGATCGCGCTGCGGGTCAACATCGACCAGCACGGCACCACCCCGGGCACCCTGTGGTGCAGCTTCGAGGACGACGGCGAGGGCACGGTCCCGGCGGGGATCCTGGCCACCCTGGTACAGACGGGCGTGACCGGCTTCCCCAGCGGCTCCCTGGCCCGTCTCACCCAGGACCACACGGCCGCCGCCGCGGGCTGCATGGATTTCGCGGTGTCGTCATCGGCCACCGTGAGGGTGGACGTCATCGGCTACACCTCCTGCGTGAGCGATGCCGACTGCCCCGACGGGCAGGAGTGCAACGAAGAGCTGCAGATCTGTGAGGACGTAGCGGAGTAGTCGCGGCTAGCCGCAGCTGCCGGCCATCCAGTAGTAGACCTGGACGGTGGATCCGAACGCCGGGTAGATGTTGTCCTCGAAGACCACGGCGTTCTTGGATGCCTCGTACTTCCAGCCCTCGCTCAGCGGGACACTGTCCACGGAGACCTCGATGGACTCTTCCATGGGTGTGCCGTCGAGGGGGAAGAGGCCCTGGGCTCCCTCCATGCTGGCCGTGGCGAGCTGGACCATGTTGCTGGTCCAGTCCGGCTCGCAGACGCTGCCGAAGACACCGCCGGTGGCCAGGACCGCCTGGTGGTAGTCCATGAAGGCCTCGGCACTGCCGCAGCCCCCGGGGACGGGCCCGGCGATGGCGTGGTACACGAGGTCGTCTTTGTCCTCCTTGTAGGCTTGGGCCATGCTGACCCAGTTGGACCACGACCCGCCGCTAGCCTCGGTGTCGCGCTGGATGCAGATGAGGTTGAGCTTGGACTCTTCCCAGTCTGCGTCTTCGAGCAACCAGTCGCTGTTGGCCGCCAGGGCGGCGTTGATGGTGGCGAAGTTGGCGTCGTTGTCGCCGCCGTGGGCCCCCGGTGCGATCATCGCCAGGGCGGCTTCGGTGGCCTCGGCCGCGGTGAAGGTCTCGTCGATGTAGTCGTAGTCGCCGTCGATCGTACCCGAGATGCTCCACACGAAGCCGGCGCGGAAGGTGGTGTGAGTATCCAGCAGGGTCTGGAAGAAGTAGGGGAGCGCGGCCACGAAGTAGGTGGAGTACTGGTCTTCGCTGGAGTTGGGGATGGCGGTGAGGTTCACGTTCACGAGGATCGTGGTGCGCGCCTGCTCGCCGACGTTGAAGCTCAGGGTGCGTTCTTCGTCCACCACGCCGTCGCCCTGCAGCTCGGCGACGATGGGCCCCAGATCCGTGTCGAACGACAGCTCGCTGAACACCTCGCCGAGCTCATCGGGGGAGAAGTACACATAGACTTCGTGGCTCTGGAACGGCGCGAGGGTCCACGGCATGTCGTCGGGGATCTCGTGCCTGAAACCTTCGGACCCATGCAGGTCGGCCGCGTCGACCTCGAGGTGGACGTTGCCCGTGTTGGTCAGGGTGACCATGAGCTCGTCTTCGCAGCCGATGCCCACCTCACCGAAGCTGTAGACCGACGTAGAGACGGTGGCCATGGCGCCCAGGGCCATGCCATGCACCGGGACGTCCAGGGGCAGGGGGGCATCGGGGGAGCCTCCGACGCTGATGGACAGGGTGGTGTCCAGCGCCCCGGGTTCCATGGGGGTCCAGGTGACCTGGAGCTGGGTGGAGGCGCCGGGGGCGAGCATGGGCGCTTCGGTGAGCGAGACCTCGAGCTGCTCTTCGGTGATGCCCCCCGCATCCAGCACCAACAGGTCGTCGCTGCCCGTGTTGGTCAGCGTGATGGTGGAAGTCACGGGCTGGTCCACGGGGGTGTCGCCCAAGGCCACGGAGGCGGGCTCGATGGACCAGGCCACCGGAACGGCCGCAGGGGTGGTCGCCGGCCCGGTGTCGTCGCCCGGTTGATGCAGCCCGAGGCCGCATCCCATTAGCCAGACCCAGAACATCGCAACCTCCTCCTGCCGCATTCAATATGCCGGAAGATCGGAAGGGCATCAAGCGCGCTACAGTGCAGGGGACCCTCACCGGAGCGGATGGATGCGCCCCTACACCATGATCCTCATCGTTGGGCTCCTTGGCTGTCCTGGACCCAAGGACGACACCGCGGAGACGGCCCCCCCGGACGACACCGCGCCGCCCACCGACACCGACGACACCGGCGACACCACGCCCTCGGGTTGCACCGAGGACACGGTCACCTTCGTGGGCACCGACGGCGCCACCCACGACCTGACCGCCAGCTTCCTGTCCGGCGACTACGTGACCCTCGCCCTGCCGGGTGAGCTGCAGGTCTGCCCCGGAACCTGGTTCTCTCGGGTGCTGGTGCGCGCTGACGTCACGGTGGTCGGCCTGGGCGACGCCCCTGCCGACACCATCCTGTCCGGGGGCCTGAGCGGCACCATCCTGGACGTGGCGGGCCCCGCCGTGACCCTGGACGTCCGCAACGTCACCTTCGATCGGGGCGCTGGGCTGGACGTGGAGCACAACTCCGGCGGTGGCGGCATCTACTGCGAGCAGGATGGGGTCGTGATCGTCACCGACGCGATCTTCTCGGCCAACGAGGCCAACGACGGCCCCGCCATCTACACTAACGACTGCACCCTGGATGTCACCGGCAGCGTCTTCAAGGACAATATCTCGGAGGACGACGGGGGCGCCGTGACCCTGTGGGACTCCACCGCGAGCTTCGTCGATGTCAAGGTCCGCAACAACGTTTCGCTGGATGGTGGGGGCATGGCGATCTTCAACAGTGACGTCACGGCCTCGGATCTGACCATCAAGAACAACATCGCCACGGGCTTCAGCGGTGGCATCTGGCTGTACAACAGCTCGCTGTCCCTCACCGACGGCGAGTTCTCGGGGAACACCGACGACACCGGCGTGTACGGCGGCGGCCTGCTGGTCTACGGCAGCGCCATCCTCGAGCGGGTCAGCTTCTCGGACAACTCGGCCCCCTTGGGGGGCGGCATCTTCGTCTACTACGAGGGGACCGTCCAAGGCACCGACTGCGACTTCTCCGGCAACTCGCCGGAAGATATCTTCGCCTCGGATGGCACCACGGATGGGGGCACGGCCTACGACGCTGGGGCCGGCACCTCGTTCACGTGCCAGGACAACGCCTGCGAACTGGAGGGGTAGCCTCCCCCCCCCGCAGCTGGCTGTCACAGCGCCACCACCGCCCGACCGAGGTAGAGCCACACCCGCGTGTCGCCGAACCGGGTGACCGAGATGCGGCCGGTGTGCTCGCGGAAGATGGCCGTGTGGGAAGCGTAGCCACAGTCGGCGGGCTCGCAGCACTTGATCCAAGCGGCCAGCTCGAGCATCACCCCGAGCAGGCGATCGGCAGCTTCTTGGCGATACAAGGGATCGGGGCTCGTGGGTGCTGCTCGAGGCAGTCCACCCTGGCCATCAGGACCCGCCGGGCGCCCGGGCCGTTCGATGCTTTGATAGGTGTAATCTGCTCATTGTCCGCTCTCTGGCAACGTATCCTGTCGAGCCTCGCGGACAAGCTCGTCGGCGGTCAGTAATGGACCGTTCAAAGCGCTGAATGCTCATCAGAGCCCGCGCGATGGCGGTACAGCGATGGGTGCTGGCGCGACATGGGGTCGTACAAGGCCTGGTGACGAAACCCGATGCTGGCGTCTTTGACCCGGTAGACCGACTCCGGGTGTCGATCCGAGGGCCCCCGTTCGTTCGGCCTGTCCGCCACCACCCCGGACGAGGTTAGGCTTGTCTCTCCCGGGGAGATGCCCACTCCGCCATGGCCCGCACCCAACTCGTCCGACTCGCCCTGTTCGCGCTCGTGGCCCTCGCGGCCAGCAGCGCGGCTTGGCTGCTGCTCCGGAGGGATCGCCCGCTCCCCCCCCAGGAGGCCAAGCGCGCTGCTCGCCAGCACAGCGACAAGACGCCCGCCGCTGCCATGGCTGGGCCTCCCATGTTCCCTCGCGGCGCGCTGTACGGGGACCATGTCATGGGGCTCAACGAGGCCATCGGTGTCCCCATCGAGTCCATGGGCGGGCTGCGTGCCCCTGTATGGGAGCGCAACACCCTGCGCCGCCGTGGCGAGGCCACCCGGGCCCTGGGCGTTGGGCTGGTGCGAGCCTCCAGCCATGTCTGGCCCTACCTCAACCACCAACAGTCTCAACAACGCGACGGGGACCTGGCCGAGGTGGACCGCCTGTTCCAAGTGTTGGGCGAACACGATCTCGACGTGGTCATGGTGATCGGGCCCTGGCCAGGGGCGCGCACCGCGGCCTTCACCAAGCACTACCTGCCCGACGACTTGGACGCCTACGGTGCCTGGGTGCGGAACGTGGTCGAGCGCTACGACGGTGACGGGATTGACGACATGCCGGGCCTCACTGCCCGCGTGGTGGCATGGGAGGTCGACAACGAGCCGGATCTGCACAACTCCGAGCCTCCCCGCGGCGTGGAGCCCAACGATGTCGTGGAGGGCTTCGAGCCCCCCCAGGAATACGCCGCCGTGCTGTTGGCCACCGCCGACGCCATCCGCAAGGCCGATCCTGGGGCCACCGTGCTCTCCGGAGGCATCTACCGGCCCATGACCCCCGCCGGCCGGGACTATCTGGCCCGTGTCCTCGAGCACCCTGGCGCGCTCGAGGCCATCGATGGCATCTCGCTCCACTGCTACTTCTCCGAGAACAACCTGGGCCGTGTGCGGGACTCCATGGCCAGCGTTCGTGAGCTTGCGCCAGACAAGGCGATCTGGATCACCGAGACCAGCGTCCCCTCCGAAGCGCGACACCCATGGGTCAACCCGGACTGGCAGGCCCGGATGGTCGCCGGCATTTACGGTGCCTTCTTGGCCGAGGGTGCGGACCGCGTGTTCTGGCACTCCCTCACCACACCTCCCGCGCGCAGCCAAGGCCAGCCCCGGGGCTTCGGCTCGAATGCCCTGCTGGCCAGCACCCAGGATGATGGCTGGGTGCCCAAGCCCGCCGCGCTGGTCTACCGCCGGCTGGCAGAGCATCTGTCCGGGGTGGACATGGAGTCGGTCCACGAGGTGCCCGCCACGGGTGGGCGCCTGCTGGCTACCGACCAGGGCTGGCTCGCCTTCTGGGGGGAGCCCCAGGCTCCGGCAGAGGCGCGCACTGTGCACGATCTGATGACGGACGAGCAGGGCCCGATCAAAGGCCCGGTGACTGCGCCGGCCTGGCTGGAACCATGACCCAGGCCAGGCTCGCCCGTGCGTTGCTGCGCCCCTCGGTCCTGATCATCCTGGCGGCGGTGGGCCTCGAGCTGGCGGGCTGGGCCTTGGGCGGCGGCACGGGGACCACCACCTTCGCCTGGTATCGGGTGCGCGCCCACGTCGGCAGCTCCGGTCTGGTGCTCACCGTGCTGACGGGCCTGCTCGCGGCCGGCGCCGCCTGGGGCTTGGCGCGCCACCGACCCCAGGCAGGCCGCTGGTTCGAGGGCGGCCGGGGTGTCGTCCTGCTGGGTTTGGCCGCACTGCTGCTGCATTTGTTCCTGCTCGACATTCCTCAGGCTCAGCCCGACACCGTCACCTACTTCGTCTACGCGCAGCACTTCGCCAGGGATCCCATCGGCACCACCGCCGCTTGGCCCACCCTCGCCTGGAGCGGCCCCGAAGCCAGCTTCCACCGCCCCTTCCCACTCGTACCCATGCTCTACGGCTCAGCCTTCCGCCACCTCGGGGAGCGCTGGGTCGTGGCCGATGGGCTGATGACCCTCTTCGCTGTGGCCCTGCCGCTGGCGCTGGCCTGGGTCGGCTTCTGTGCGGGTCGTCAACGGCTGGGGATCATGGCTGGCTGGCTGGTCCTCGGCCTGCCGTTCCTGCAATGTCAGACCGGCTGGCTGCTGGTGGACGTTCCCCTGCTGGTCCTGCTCTGCCTCGCCTGGGGCACGATGCTCAGGGCGAGGTCTCCCTGGGGAGTGGTGCTGGCCCTGCTGGCCTGCCTACCCGCGCTGTGCACCAAGGCCTCGGCCGGCTTGTTCCTGCTGGGGCCCCTGGTGGCCCTGATCACACAGCACCGAGCCCTGGCTCGACGCTGGGTCCTACCCCTGCTGGCCCTGGCCGGGCTGGCGCTGCTCGCCTGGCTCCACCCACCCCGCACACGGGAGGATCCCGGTACCTGGCTCGAGGCTTTGTCGGCCACGGGCCTGCACCTCCGACCCTCTCTGTGGCTGCTCGCGTTGCCCGCGCTGCTCAGCCGGCAACGCCTCCACCGGCTGGCCACCAGCGTGCTGCTCTCCCTGCCCGTGCTGGTGCTCTGGGCGCCCCCCGAACATGTGCCGCGCTACGCTCTGGCCTTGGCCCTGGCCCTCTGCCTGCTGGCCGCCCATCGGCTGCTCGAGCATCCTGCGGTCGCGGTGGGCCTGGTGGCATCTGGACTCACTCTCTGCTTCCTGGGGTATCGTCCCCTGCTGGTTCACAATCAGGCGGCCAACCTCCAGCAGGCCACCCGCGGTATCGAGGCGCAGGGCGTGCGCGCCATCGAGGTCTGGTCCGACCAGCCCCGAACAAACTTCTCGCCCTCCGCCCTCGCCGCCCTGGTGGACCTCTACGCGACCGTTCCTGTGCGCTACGGCGGCGTGCTCGAGCAGGGTGAGCCCGACGGAAAGCGTCACTGGTGGGAGGTCTACGAGCCCCCGCCCTGGCACCTCCCCACCGCCGGCGAGGCCGCCCCGGATGGCGTGCTGCTCTGCCTCTTCGGGGGCCAGCCCGACCGCTTCGAGGTCGGACCGGGCGCTGGCCTCGAGTTCATCGACGAGGTCAGCCTCTACCGAGCCTCGAGCATGCTGCTTCCCCAGCATGTTCGGCTGTACCGGCGGGTCACCGAACCAGAAGAACCCTCCCCCCAGTGACTTTCCGCGCGAATCGGACTATCGTGGCCTTCCAAGTAGGAGGACGCCATGCGGAACATCGCATCCATCACGCCCCTGGCCATGGTGCTGCTGAGCGGTTGTCTCATCAGCCCCTTCGACGGCACCTGGCTGTTCAGCTTCGATGCCGAGCCCGTGTCCGTCGAGGGCACATGTGTCGATCAGGATGACACCACCACCACAACGGGTGACTCCTACGACACTGTGGACATGTACACCAACGACGGGAACGGCATCGTGGTGCTGATGGAGATGGGCCTCCACGGCACCGTCGACGGCAAGCAGTTCACCGCCTCGGGCATCGATGACTTTGGCGACATCGACTGGAGCGAGACCGAGACTGTCACGATTAGTGGCACCCTCGCTGGCAAGGTCCTCAGCGGCAGGGTCGTCACCTCGTGGATGAGTGAATCTGGCACCACTCAGCAGGACTGCACCACCACCTGGTCCTACAACGCTGAACGCATCGACTCCGATCCCGATGACTACACCGCGGGGGGGTACTAGCCATGCGCAAGATCGCTCTGCTCGTTCTTCCCCTGCTCTCCGTTTCCTGCGCGGGCTCCCGCTGGGATGGCGTCTACCAAGTCGTGCTCAGCTTCGCGAGCTGGAACTGTACCGGCGACACCCAGATGGCCGAAGAGGGAGCTCACCAGTCCTCCATCACCCGGCTGGCTGTGCGGCACACCACCGCCGACAACATGGTGGTGAGCATGGGCAACATGCTCCTGACCGGTCCCCACGACGGCTCTGCGTTCGAGGTGTCCTCTACGACCGGCTACACCGATAGCTCCTGCACCCGCAATGAGTACAACCAGGCAGCTTCCTTCGAGGGTGAGTTCACCAAGGACCTGGGGATCAGCGGCACCATCACCGTCACCGAGACCGAGGTCCGGGAAGGCTGTGGGGGCGGCGGTGCCAACGTCAACGAGACCTGCATTGTCAACTGGAGTGTCGACGGCATCCTGCTCGACGTCCTCGAGGACCGCCACGACGAGCAAGTCCAGTGGGGCTACACGCCTGGCTCCGGGTACTGATCACCATCCCAGCATCGCGCTGACAGTCTCCCGCGGTCACGGGAGGCTCGGCCTCGAACACGGGGGTGGCATTCGCCACTTGCAGTTCGCCGATGCGATCGGGGCTGATCTCGGTCCGTTGCGGGTTATCGATCTATAATGCCCAAGTCCCTGGAACCTACGACTCCAACTGTACGCAGCGCCTTGCTACCCAGCGCGGATGCCACGGTGAAGCTGTCGCGGGACGACTACGGCATCGACAGCGACGAGCGCTTCCCGGTGATGCGGGTGGCCGCTGGGCCCGACATGCTGGCCTACGTGGTGCTCGACAATGATCATGACGCGGTGGTGGGGCGGGATTCCGGCGCCGACTTGGTACTGGACGACGCCAGCGTCAGCCGGCGGCACGCTGCGTTTCGCACTCACGGTGACCATCGCTGCACAGTGCGGGATCTGGGCTCCACCAACGGGGTGAGCTTCGAGAACGAGCTGGTGGCCAGCCGCGAGCTGAGCCCCGGGGACTGCGTGCTGGTGGGCTCGGTGCTGCTGCGCTTCGAGGTCCTGGCCTTGCCGGAGTACGCCCACCTGCGAAGGGTCAATCAGAAGCTGCGTTCAGCGGTCCACCGCGATCCCCTCACCAACCTGCACCTGCGCAGCGCCATCGTCGACGACATCCCGGCGCTCATGGGCGGCTGCGAGCGTAGCGGCTCTGCCTTCTGTGTGGCGTTCATCGACCTGGACCACTTCAAGAGCGTCAACGACACCTACGGCCACGCCGTCGGCGACCGGGTGCTCGAGCAGGTGGCCCGCATCGGCCTACATCGCTGCCGGGACGCCGACGTGTTGGTGCGCTATGGCGGCGAAGAGCTGGTGCTGTTCATGCCTGGCACCGCTCTCGAAGGGGCCGAGGCGTCGGCCGAGCGGCTGCGCCAGGCCATCCGCCAACACCCCTGGGGCGAGACCGTGGACGACCTGACCGTCACCGCGTCGTTCGGGGTGGCCCAGAGGTGCGCGGGCGAATCCCTCGAGGCCCTGCTCGAGCGGGCCGACAAGGCCATGTACCAGGCCAAGGCGGCTGGGCGTGATCGGGTGGTGGTTGCGGGCTAACGGGGCGCGGCTGCTGTGCGCCGAGTAGGGGGTAGGCATGAACGAAACCACCTGGCAGCCCATCCTCGCCACCCTCGAGTCCTCCCTGGCCCCTGTGGGCATCGACCTGCACGCCCCCATGCGGGTGGGCTGGTACAACCGCGCCGAGCCCGAGGCTATCCGCTTGCCCGAGCCTGCCGGTCCAGGCTCCTTGGCGGTGGTGATCGGCAACTCGGTGGCCATGTGGCCGCGTTTCCTCGATGGCGTGCGGGACGACCCCGAGCTGCGGGAGGATGAGCACCCTGTGGACCGCTGGGTGGAGCAGCGGGTGCTGGCCGCCGTGGAGGGGCTCGAGGTGCAGCCCAGCTCCATCCACTGGGTCAGCGGCCCCGGCAGTCGCAGCTTCTCCATGCAGCGGGCTGCGGCGGCCACGGGCTTGGTGGGCATGGCGCCCTGTCACCTCACCATCCACCGCCGGGTGGGGCTGTGGTTCGGGCTGAGGGCCGTGCTGGTGTTCGGGGTCGAGGGGCCGGACGAGCCTCAGTGGTCGGAGCTCTTCCCGTGTGAGGGCTGTGTGGACAAGCCCTGTGTGCCTTTGCTCGAGCGAGCGCTGGGGCGGGAGGTCCCGGGGGCCGAGGCTCCGCCGATGATGGGGGTACGCCAGCGCTGGGAGCCCTGGTTTGCCATGCGGGATGCGTGTCCCCATGGGCGGGAGCACCGGTATGGGGAGTTGCAGGTGGGGTACCATTACTCGAAGCAGCGGCGGTATCTGCTGGAGGCGCTGGGGGAAGTGGGTTGACAGGGCCTGGGCGGGCGGCTATCAATTAGACAGTTGTCGAAACGTCATACCAATTCAGCGTGCGCCATGGCCCCCAACTCCACCGACACCACCCGCATCGCCAAGATCATGAAGGCGCTGTCCAACAAGAACCGGCTCGAGCTGTTCCTCGAGATCTCCCGTAAGCAGCGCACTGAGTTCGAGCACGACGGCTGCATGATCAGCGACATCATGGCCCTGTTCGATCTGTCGGCCCCCACCATCTCCCACCACCTCAAGGAGCTCACCAACGCCGGGCTCATCACTACCGAGCGGCAGGGTCGCTTCGTGGTGGCCAAGGTGGACCAGGGCACGGTGGGCGAGGTCCAGGGTGTGCTGGCCATGATCCGTGGTGGGTGAGTTTTTTTGCCTCTATAATTAGAAACTTGTCTAATTACACAATTTCACAAGAGACCAATCATGCAGCTCTCCATTCCCCTCGAGTCTCTGTCCTTGCTGCGTTCCAGCGACCTGATGCCCAGCCAGGTGCACACGCTCATGGACATCTCCTGTTCTCATGCATGCAGCCGTAATGCTCGCGTCGTCTCCAGCATCCGGCAGGTGGACGCTCGCGCTTGGGACCGACTCACCCGAGGGCTCGGGCTGTACGCTCAGCGGGGCTTCCTCGAGGGTGTGGAGCGTTCGGGGGCCAAGGGCATCGCCCATCGCTACGTGGTGTTCAGCCAGGACGGGGAGACCACGGGTGTGGCCAGCATCCGGTTGGCTCGCTTCCACGGTCCAGCGCTGCAGTCCTTGCTGCCCGAAAGTCCTGCCGCGCAGCTGCTGGCGCGGGCCGCGGGGGTGGGGTCGGGACCCATCGCCATGCCCGTGTTGGTGTGCAGCGCTGGCTTCGGCTGTGGGGGTACGGGCGTCCACTTCTCCGATGCGGTGCAACCCTGGGACGGGTTGGTGCAGCTTCGTCAGGCCCTGCGCCGTATCGGGGCCGACCTGCCCCGGGGTCAGCGCCCCTTGGGTGTGTTGATGGAGTCGGCCAAGCCGGTGGACCGCGACCTGCGCACGGCCCTGGACGTCCACGGCTTCTTCGCGCTGGAAACCAGCCCGCGCATGGTGCTCGAGCTGGACGCTGGCTGGAACGACTTCGACGACTACCTGTCCAGCCTCAAGTCCAAGTTCCGGGTCAAGGCCAAGCGGGCCTACGCCAAGTCCAATGCCCTCGAGCCGCGGGTCCTGTCGGTGGAAGAGATCGCACTGCACCTGCCCCGTATGCGTGAGCTGCACGCCGACGTGGTGGACCAGGCGGGCTTCCATGTGAGTGGCGGCAACGTGGACTCCCTGGTCACCCTGGCCCGCGGCCTGGGGTCGGCCATGGTGGTGCAGGGCTACTTCCTGGATGGGGCGCTGGTGGGCTTCCTGACCGCCTTCGAGCGGGAGGGGGTGCTGGACGCCCACAGCGTGGGCTTCGACTACGGGCTCAATCGCGGGCACTCCATCTACCCCCGGATGCTCTACGACTACCTGCGCATCGCCATCGAGCGGCATCTGGGCCACGTGGACTTCGGCCGCACGGCCCAGGAGATCAAGAGCACCTTGGGTGCCGTGCCCGTCCCCACCCGCAGCTACCTGCGACACAGCAACACCCTGATCAATCCCTTCTTGGGTCTGGTGACCCGGAGGCTCGAGCCCCCCACGGAGCCCCAGCGTCAGCCCTTCAAGGCCGAGGTCATCGCCCGGAGGGCGGCGTGAGCCAGCTGGTGGAGCTGGGCCTGCGGGACCGGGTCTTGGCGGCCTACCTGCGGGCTGCAACCCGAGCTTGGCCCTGGGCGCCTGCGGTGGTGTTGCCTGTGTTGGCCCGGGGGCGCGGTCGGGTGTGGGCACTGGTGGACGGTGACGCGGTGCTGGCGGGCGGGCTGTTGAGTGCTGCACCGGCCAACCTGTTCCTCCATCCAGAACGTCGCCGCTTGGCCCGGGACTACAGTGCTGGAGGCTTCGTGAACCTCAGCTACTTCGTGGTGCGGGCGGATCGTCGGGGGCAGGGCCTGGGCGCTGCGTTCATCCGGGCGGTGGCCAGGGAGCACAGTTTTTGGCTGGCATGTGATCCGGAGCTGGCGGGGTTCTACCGGCGCAACGGCCTGGCGCCGTCGGCGTTGGACCCAGCGTTTCACCACAGCAGGCCAGGGCACAGCACAGCGCTGAGTCTGGGTCAGTAGGCCAGGCTGAAGGGGTGGTGAGTGGTGCCTGTGCTGTTGTTGGCCGAGAGGTGTACATAGAAGTCGTTGGCCATGTCGCTCCAGTCGAAGGGGAGCCAGAGCTCCTGCAGGCGGTCGGGGACCTCGTCGTGGGTCATCCCGTAGCTGGTGTCGAGGGAGCCGTCGCTGGCGGCTATAGTGGCGCCCTGAGCGGTCCAGGCGCTGTCGTACCAGGTGAGGCTGATGCTGCTACCGTCGAGCTCGTAGCCCCGCAGGACCACGCCGGGGGTCCCGTCGGAGTCCCAGCGGAAGGCCTGGGAGATGATGGGTCGGGCGGCGTCGGTGGCCAGATCCTCGCCCAGTGTGGTGCTCTCTCCCGCCGTGCAGGTGTACAGGCTGTCCCACATGAAGGAGATGAGCTTGGATGTGCGGGCGCCCTCGAAGGTCAGGGCTTGATCCAGGCGCTCCTTGCTGGTGCGCTGGATGGTGTCGAAACCACCGCAGACCTCGCCACCACCCGGCTCGAAGGCCTCGACGTTGGCCCACAGCTCGAGTTCGAGGCCCTCTTGGCTGGACAGCTCGTCCAGCGCGTCGCCCACCGCCAGGTACATGTCGGTGGTGTTGCCGTAGTACGCCTGGCCGTAGGTGGTGGTGCCCACGGCGGGCTCGATGCGGCTGTCCACGGCGCTGTCCTCGTCGTAGGGCCAGTACAGCCCGACCTTGCCCATTCCCCGTCCGTCTTGGGGGGCGAGTACGTCGAAGCCGGTGCGGGCGATGAGCTTGGCGCCCGCGGCCACCGAGCTGGCCTGCACACCGACGCTGCGGCGCATGTCCACGTAGGGGCTACCCAGGATGCGGGCTCCGGGGAGCTGGCTGCGCACCACGGCGTTCGAGGCGCTGTACCAGTCCAAGACGCTCTGCACCGTGGGGCTGGCCACCGGGAGCTCGAAGCTCTGGTAGACGCCCACGAAGGAGTCGTGGTGGCTGTGGTCGATCTGCCATGACGCCAGGATGCGGCGTTCCAATTCGAGGGACACTGGCTGAGCGGTGCTCCACACATCCCAAGCGGCGCTGGGGCTGGGGGTGACGGACGGAACACCGGCCCAGACCTCCATGCCCTGCTGGTCGGCGCGCTCGAGCAGCTCTCCCATCAGATCGAAGCTGCGCCCGCTCACCAGCACCAGGTCGTAGGGCTGGCCTACCGAAAAGTCACAGCTGCGGTCGCCGGGATCACCCGAGGGCAGCAGCAGACGCCAGAACAGGGTGTCGTCGCCCAGATCGATGCGCGACTCCATAGAAGGGCAGGCGATGATGTGGTCGCCGAAGTCTTCGTAGCTGCCGAAGGTCCACGCGTAGCGGATGCTGTTGCCGGGGTTGGCGGCCACCAGATCGGCCAGCGCCGCCTGGTAGCAGCTCTGCCCGTCGTCGGTGCAGGCGCCGAAGCTGGCGTCTGCGGCGATCTCGCTCTCGCTGCGCTGCAGGGGGTAGGCCCCGAACTGGATGACGGTGTCCGAGCCCAGGCGGTGGACCTGCTCGAGGGCTTCCTTCCAGCCGCACTCCCCGCCTCGCGAGTACATCCAGTAGCCCGAGATGGGGTAGGCGCTGGGCACGGTGGTGTCGACTTCGCCGCAGGTGTCGGTGTCGGTGTCGGTGTCGGTGTCGGTGTCGGTGTCGGTGTCGGTGTCGCTGTCTCCGTCGGCATCGGTGTCGCTGTCAGCGTCGGTGTCGGTGTCAGTGTCGGCGCTGTCAGGAGGGGCAGGGCTGTCCGAGTCCAGGGGTTCGGGGTCGCCGCTGCAGGCACAGAGCAGGAGCAGGAGCGGGGAGAGGCGTTTCATGCCCATCAGTCGGGATCGCAGGCGCCGTCGCAGAACTGGGCGATGGTGCCATCTTCCATGAACGCGCCCACGTGCTCGAGGTAGCCCTCGAGGCGGCGCACGGTGGCGTGGGCGCCGTTGTCTTCGTCCGGTGGCAGGTTGCCCGGGTCCAGCGGTGCGTAGCCCTCGTCGTAGATCATCAGGGCGGCGTTGCGCTCGGTGCCCGTGGGAGGCTCGGCGGTGATCTCTTCCAGTCCCCAGATGTCGCGGGGCGAGGGGGTGACCACGGGGATGTCGCCGGCCCGGGCCACCCACTCGGTGACCATGTTGCTGACCTGGCAGTCGCCCACCGCTTCCTGCAGGCTGACCCGGATCTCGGGGCGGCCGGGCAGGCGGTTATCGGCCAGGTGCTCCACCCAGTTCAGGGAGTCGATGGGGTCGAAGACCAGCTGCAGCAAGGACATCTCGAGCTGTAGATCCCGGGGGTCGCTGTACTGGGAGGAGAAGGCGGTGCCCATGGTGTTCCACTGCACGGCGCGCTGCAGCATGTGGGTCCAGCCCCCGCCGGGCACGTCCAGCACGCCGCGCTCGAAGAAGGGCGAGGCGGCCATGATCACCAGGCCCTGGGTGCCGCCGTTGGAGATGCCCATGTAGTGCACGTTGTCGCCATCGAGGATGGGGATGCCGGCGTCCGAGAGAACCACCGAGCTGAGCTCCTCGGCCACCAGGCGGCCCAGCAGGGTCTGGTGCACGTGGCTCTGCATCTGCTGGTGCACGACGGTGGTCACCCCGTCGAGGCCCGAGCCCAGGATGCCCATGGTGTCGAACAGATCGTCTTCGCAGAAGCCGATGAAGTTGGTGCTGGCTGCGGCCATGCGCCAGGTCTGCAGGCCGTTGTTCAGGGACGACCAGGTGGGCTCTTCGAGGCTCGAGAAGAAGCCGTGACCGAACACCATTGCGGGGCGCAGCTCTTCCGACGCGGTGACCGGGATGGTGAGCATGAACTCGACGGTGCGCACGCCCTGCTGCACGGGCTGGTCGTCAGCGTCCAATTCGATGATCGAGGTTTCGCCCAGGTAGTCCGGGGCCTCGAAGGTGCCGTGGATCAGGCGGTTCAGCCCGTCGTCGTCCCAGGCGTCTTCGGTGATGGCCCAGTCGCCCAGATCCCAGTCCACGGTGCTGTCCTGCATGGCCAGTAGTGTGCTCTGCACTTGCTCCGCCGAGCGGGTGTGGAAGCTCCAGGCCAGCACCACGTCTTCGGGGGCCAGGCCGGAGCCCGCGATGGCGGCGGCAACCAGCTCGAAGTCCTCACGTTGGGCCTCGACCGTGCTCGAGTCGGTGGCGATGCCGTCACGCAGGGCCCGGAAGGCTTCGGACACCGGGGGGGTACCCTCACCGTCGGCGCTGCGCAGGCCGGTGGTGAGGATGGCGATGTAGCCGACGCCGGGCTCGAGGATATCCTGGGGGCGGATGATCAGGGCCTGCTCGTCGATGTCCTCGGCGTTCAGGTCCAGCTCTACCAGCAGGGGCACCGGCTCCCAGCTGTCTGCTCGCACCAGCCGCACGGTGGCGTTTGCCGCCATGGAGGCCGATGGGTCGTCGATGGTGGGTAGGCTGGTGCCGTCGATCCCACCCTCGAACCAGGCCAGCAGGGCGGGGGCGCGGGAGAAGCCGTCGGCGCTGGCCAGGGTGGTGGCGCTGACGCCTTCGGGTATGACGGCGTCGTCCAGGACCAGGCGGCGCCCCGTGAGGGTGCTGCTGTCGGCCTCGAGGTAGAAGTCCGACGGGAACGGGAACATGGCCACATCGGGGACCAGGGGGTTCTCACCCGGGTCGTCGGGTAGGCCGGTGAGCAGCTCTTCCTCATCGGGTTTGCAGCCCGTGATGGCGGTGGCGGCGAAGAGCAGCAGGAAGGCGTGATGAGAGGTCATTGTGACTCCGCGGATACCCCAGGGTAACGCTCTACCGGCTCACTTCTCCTTCGAGGGCTACCAGCCCTCGGTCGGTTCCAGCTCCCAGACCTCCACGATGTGCCCCGTAGGTGTGTCGAATTCCGCCCTCAGCACGCGCTGATGGATGTCCAGGCGGATCAACACATCGTCCTCTATGGCGTGAGGAGCGATCTCACCCCAGCTGTCTGTGCGCTCGTGCCTTCCGCCGATGAAGCGCAGGGTCTCAACGTCTTCGCAGCCCGGAAAGCAGGCTTGGCCCAGCATCGTGATGCCCAGGCCGGCCAGCAGTCCCAGCCCCAGCGCCGTCAGGCTGCGGCCTCTCGCGGCGCTGGGGCCGCGCCGGGGGCTCATCGTACCTTCCGTTGGTAGCTCTCGCGGCCGACTTCGTAGCCCTCATGGTCGAGCATCGAGATCTGAACACCGTTCGACAAGGCGTACAGCTCGTAGTCGAGCGGTGGAAAGCCCTCGGGATAGGTGGTGGGCACGCCGTCGAGGGTGGCCGAGACGAGGTGTATCGCAGCGGATTCGGTGGGCTGCAAGCAGCTGGCGAAGGCCACCGTGGCGCGGGTCAGACCCATCGCTGCGACGACGCCGGCGAGGAAGAGCAGGGTGGTGCGCATGGTTTGCTCGGGTTGTGCGGGGTGCACCGTCCCCCTTTGCAGGACCCATGCCAGGGGGCGGAGGTGGCGTCTACCATTGGGTTCTGGCCGTTCCCGGGCCTGTGGGTGATCGCGAGCGGTGGCTCGGATCGTGATCCGAGTGTCAGCGCTGGGGGGCTACGCGGATCCACAACCCCAGAGCCAGCCCCTTGACCCAGAACATGCCCTGCACGCCACGGGCGAAGGCCACGGTGGCGAAGCCGTGGGCCAGGGCGGCCTCGAAGGGGGGCTTCTCGAGGGTGTAGTAGGTCCAGCAGTGCCGGGTGGTGCCCCAGTACTCGAGGAAGATGCCCAGGGCGGCGCCCGAGAGGAATAGCAGCAGGTCCCGCTTGGGCTTGGCCCCCACGATGGCCACGGCGATCATCAGGCCCACTACCACCTGGGATGCGGGCACGTGGATACGGATCCACAGGAACTTCGTCATGATCGCCACGAAGGCTGGAACGACGAGCCAGTAGGCGGGCCAGGCCCGATCCAGGGCGGGCAGGGCCCGGCGGATGATGTGGTAGATGCGCACGATGGCCAAGGCCGAGATGGGCCAGGCCGGGAGGATCCACAACGGCGGGCGTTCCTTGGTGTAGTAGACCCACAGCACGCTCTCGGTGCCCCACCACTCGATGATGCCGCCGCCGATGAGCCCCACGAACAGCAGCGGCAGATCCCGCTTGGGGTCCACCCGCCACGACAGCAGCGCGCCCATGACCGCCCAGATGCCCAACAGCAGCCAGTCCATGGGCTCGTCCAAGTCGATGAGGTGGTTGTAGACCACCCCCACGGTGGCGCAGGTGACGGCCATGAGGCCCAGCGCGACGAGGGTGCGCCGGTCGTAGCCGGAGCGCAGCCATTGCCAGAAACCCAGGGACTCGTCGGGAGGGGTCATGGGGCGGCCATTAGCCTGTGGTGGTGGTCCCCGTCATCCCGCGCTGTATCGGAGCAGGGCCCTCTTCATGGCGCGGCGGCGCATGACGTCCTGCTCGTGTTGGATGGTTTCTTCGACGATGGTGATCGCCCGTTGCATTCGATGGTTTCGATCTCCCAGCACCAGGATCGCGGCGGTCAGATTGTAGGCGTCGGTGCCGTGTGGCCGCTCCAGGGCCGTGGCGAACATGGCCAGCATGTCCCGACCTTCGAACTGGGAGACCCCGTACTGGGCGATGGCCAGGGCGGCTTCACCCCGCTCATCGGGCCGGTGCTCGAACACCCAGATGGCGGCGGCCTGGTTGTCGGCGGCCGTGCCGCTGCCCTGCCGCCAGCGGGCCCGGATCACCCGCCAGGCCTTGCGTCGAAGCTCGTTGTTGGGATCGTTCTTCATCACCCAGACGATGGCGGCGGTCGCCTCGGGTCGCCGCTCGGCGTAGCCCAGCGCGCTGTAGCGCTGGTCGTCCGTGCCCGAGCGCATGGCGCTGGGCACCTGAAACTCGGCGATGTCGCGGCTCTGGGTGATGGGCGGGACGGGGGCGCCGGGCTCGCTGGGCGGGGCCTGGGGGGTGGGTGGCTGGCGGAATGCCTCGTGGGACAGGGCCGCGCCGCCGTCGGCTGACCCTGCGCGTTGGCTGTCGTCCCCCGGCGCGCTCCCGGCCGAGGAGCTGGCCACAAAGCTGCGGCTGGGTCGGGCGGGGCGATGGGGCTCGGGTGCTGGGGCGGTCACAGGTGCTGGGGCGGCCTTGGGCGCTTCGAAGGGCTCGGGCAGCTCGGCCTCGATGAAGCTCTGCGTGGGTTGGGCGCGGGGTGCTGGGTCGGGCGCCGGGGCTGCGGGAGGGGGCGCGATGGGTTCGAGCTCGAGATCAGCGGCCTGGGCCTGGACGACCTGGATCCCTGGGCGCGAAGTGTTGGACCGTGGTGGGGGTTGGCGGCGGGCGGCGTCCTGTAGGGCCAGCAGCCAGGGGCTGTGGGGGAACTGCGTGGCTAGGCTGATGGCGGCCTGGGCGTCGCCGGACTGGGCCAGCTGGTACAAGCGCAGATCCGGGGCCCGGCCCGTCAGCAGGGCGTTGATCTCCTGCCTCGCTGTCTGTCCCAGACCTACGGCGCTGGTGGCGCCGCTGTGACGCAGCACCAGGACGCCGGCTTCCAGCAGCCGAAGCTCGAGGACCAGGTCCCCGGCTTGGAGGCGGAGCCGGGGCTCGATGGCCCAGTGGGCCTGGTCGGCCAGCAGCGGCTCGAGGCAGGGGGGCTGATCCCTGCAGCCCGGGTCGGCCTCGAGCCGCGCCACGACATCGGGGTCCAGCGCGATCTGCCGGAAGCCGGGGTTCTCCTGCACTGCTCTGTCCAGGTTGGTCATGAGCTGCTGCGCCCGCTGGCTGGGCACCCCCGACTCCACGGCGGGAGGAAGCAGTGCCACGGGGCTGCGTGCGTCCTCGGCCTGCGGGGCCGTGATCAGGGCCATGGCCATCAGCAGGCAGAGCATCAGCGCGCGCGCTCCTGCTCGAGGGCCTGCAGCCAGGTGCTGCCAGGGAAGTGGCGGCGCAGTGTCTGAGCGGCCTGCTCGTCGCCCTCGAGGGCTCGGGCGTAGAGCCTGGCATCGGCGGACCAGCCCGCCAGTAGCAGGGGCAGCTCCCGCTCGAGGGTGGCGCTCAGCTGGCTGCTCCGAATGGCGCTGCTGTGGCGGCGCACCTCTCGACCCTGGTACTCGAGCTGGAGGTCCAGCACCAGCAGGCCACCGCGGACCGCGAGCCTCGGGTCTACCACCAGCTTGGCGTCTTCGGGCAGAGACGGACCCAGGCAGCTGTGCAGGTCCCGGCAGGCGGGATCCTCGGCGAGCTTGGCTGGCAGGTCCAGGGTTGGAACCTCCAGGCGAAAGGCGCTCTGCGCCTGTAGGCTCGTCGCCAGGCCCGCGTCCAGGAGGGCGGCGGTGGTGGCGCTGACCCCCTGGGCCAAGGTGGGCAGCAAGCACACACCCACCCGTGCATCTTTGGCCAGGGTCGGTGCCGCGAACAACTGGGTTGCCAACAGCAGCGCGGCGAGCAGCAGGGCGCGCATCAGAATGACCACGTGAAGGCCGCGCCACCCCCAGGGCCACCCTCCGCGAATTCTCGGGCCTGGTAGCTGGCGCGCAGCCACAGGTCGGCGTGTTTCCCGAAGGGGATGCCCAGCTGGTAGTGCAGCCGGAAGCCCCAGTCCACGGCGTTGGGCCAGGAGGTGACGGTGTAGCCCATGGCCATGGGCAGGTGGGGCACCGTGTCCCAGCCCAGCTCCATGCCCAGGTCCACGCCCACGCCCATGACACCCGCGAAGACGAGCTTGACGTGGGTGCCCGGATCGAAGCCGATGCGGGCGGTCACGCCGCCGCCTGCGGTGAACTCTTCCTGGGCCCCCAGCATCAGGTTGGGGGTGAAGCTGAACTGCTCGGCCACTGCAAACTCGATGGCGGCGTAGGCGTGATCCAGGCCGGTCTCTTCGGGGGCCGCGTTCCGGTTGAGTCCCGGCCCGGTGCCGCGGCGCCGGGTGAAGCCGAAGCTCAGGCCGCGCACGGCGCCCAGTGCGTAGTAGGTGAAGTCGGCGCCCGCAGCCCAGGTGCGGTCTGTGTCTTCGAGCCCCCGGAAGCTGACCAGCTCGTAGCGGATCTGCGCCACACTGCGCTGGTGGTCGATGCGCTCCAGCTCACGCTCCTTGACCGTGCGGGGCTTGGCCTGAGTCACCTGCACCCGCTGGGGGTCCCTCGCGCTGGCGAAGCGCTCGCCAGGGCGCTCACCGTCGCGAGCGGCGATGTAGTACTCGATGCCCCGAGGGGTGAGCTCGGCGTAGGGCACCTTCGCCACCCAGGTGTCGTCCGTGGCGCGGGCGAAGGCCAGGGATCGCCAGCGTTGTTCGCCTACCGGACGGTAGAAAAGCTCTACCTGACCCATCTCGGTGAAGTCGCTGGGCTCCACCCGCACGGCCATGTCCTGGTCGGCTCGTACGCTGACCACAGGAATGTGCACCAGGCGGGGCAGCGGCTCGTCGGCTCGTGCAGCGCCAAGGATCAGCAGCAGGGCGAGCAGGGCTACCATCGGATCACCCCCTGGCCACCGAAGACCGGACCCTGGTGGTGGATGTTGCGCAGCTGGTAGCCGACAGTGGCTTCGATGGCGCACCAGCGGGCCAGCTCGAAGCGCGGGCTGTAGGCGAAGCGCACCCCCCAGTTCTCCATGTCGTCGCCGGGCTCGTCGGTGACCACCACCGAGGCCCCCATGGGCACGCGGGGTACGGTGTTCCAGCGCATGTGGACGCTGTAGCTGTCGCCGATGTTCTGGATGTGGCCGGCGCCCAACATCAGGTTGGCGCCTTGCTCCGGCCCGATGCGAAGCAGACCCTCGACGCCGAAACCCAAGCCGTCGGGCATCACGCCCACCATGCCCTTGGCGACGAGACTCAGGCCTTCACCGGGGTTGATTTCGAGGGCGGTGTAGCCGTACTCGAACCCCACGTGAACCAGCTCGGAGTCCCCAACGGCGCCCTGCTGCTCGTCGATGAGTGCGGTGGAGCCGCCGGTGCCGACGTAGCGCCCGAAGCCCAGGCGCACGCTGTACAGCGGGCCGAACAGGCGGTGCAGGTAGTCCAGCTGTGTGACGTGGAAGCGATCGATGCCCTGCAGGTAGTAGAAGTCTGCATAAGCGTAGGACAGGGCGAGCTCGGAGACCGTGTGGTCGTCGTCTCGCTCGTCCTGGGGCGTGGCCACCTTCAGGGGCCAGGGGCTCTGCGTCTGGGTGGCGCGATGCTCGAAGCCTTCGCTGTCCTGGACCGCCACATACCAGTCTACGCCCGGGGCCTGCACGGCGTCGGCGGGGAGGGCGCCGGCCATGACGGTGTCGCCGTAGCGGTGCATGGGAACGAAGCGGTAGACGGTTTCTTCGGCTCGCCGGTAGTAGAGCTGGGCCACCGCCACACGCTCGATCTCCGGCGCGGTGAGCAGCACCCGCACCGGCTGGCCGGGTTCGGTGCTCCGCAGCGCGGTGGCCTTCAGCTCGAGGTCCCGGGCCAGGGCTGCTGGAGGCTCTACGCTGGGTGGAGCGGCCGCGGGTTGTGGCGTGCGATCGGGTTTTGCGGAGACGATGGCCGGGCGCCGGGGGGGCTCGGTCGCCAGGGCCTCGAGCTCGCGCTGCACCGCGGGGGCCAGGCTCGAGTCGGGGTAGGCCTCGAGGAAGCGCAGCCACAGGCCCAGGCGTTTGCTGGTGGTCACTCCGGCGGCCCGCTCGAAGGTGATGCGGAAGGCTTGTTCGTCGGGGGTGACCGTCGTCGTCGTGGGCGCGGTGGCCTGGGCGTGCTGTTGGGGGGGCGGGAGGGGCTTGGGCTCTGGGGCGGGTGGTGGTGGCAGCTCCCGAATCAGTGGCTCGATGCGGATGATGTCGCCGACCTTGATCAGCCGTGCCAGCTCGGGCCCCGCGCGGACCCTGGACAGCTCGCTGCCCGCTTCCACTACCCGGGCGTTGCCCAGGTAGAAGAGGTCCTGCAGGCTGCCCCCACGGTCGGGGTTCGGCACCGTGACGCTGCGATAGACCATCACCACGTCGTCGTCCCGCAGGCCCTGCTCGAGGCCGATGGTGGCGTACAGGTCGACGCCGTCGATGCGCAGCACGCTGCCCTGTTCGTCCTGGGCCCAGGCCGCTGGGGTCCCCAGCAGAAGGAAGCCAGCGAGCAGCCAGGCAGCGAAACCCATACAACCCCCAGAGGGTGGTGACTCGCACAGGGTATCATGAGCTTGCGCGGTTGACGCCGGGCCCTTCATGCACGAAGCTGTGCGGGACGGTGCTCGTGGAGGGACCGTGAACATCGCCCGCTCGCTCTGTGCGCTAATGGTCTCCCTGCTCCTGTGTTCGCAGGCCTGGGGTGCCGAGGGTCGTGTGTTGCGCCTGGAGGGTCCCCGCTTCTTCGTGGACATGGGGGCCCCCGACGGCATCCGATCGGGCGACGAGGTAGAGCTGCTGCGGGTCGTGGAGCTGTTCGACCCCACCCAGAACCGCACCCTGCGGGACCGCTTCAGCCTGGGCACGGGCCGCATCATCGAGGTGGGCGAGGTGCTCACCCTGGTGGCCGCCGATGCCGCCACCATGGAGCGCATCGAGGTGGGCGACGTGGTGCTGGCCGCTGGTCGCCCCATCGAGCCCCCAGCGCCACCCCCGGCTCCGACGCCTGCACCGCAGGTTCAGGTTCTACTCCAGGATACGGCGCCGCTCGAGCAGCACACAGCGTTTGTCGAAGCCTTCACCCATGCTGCGAGGGCGGCGGATCTCGCCGGGCGCAAGGCCGCCTGGTGGCGCTACCTGGAGTCCGAGCCCGAGCCTGCCTTGCTGGCCGTCGTCCAGCAAGAGATCCAGGCCATCGAGGCCCTCGAGGGAGAGGTCAAGGCCGCAGCCAGTGTTGGGGCTCGGCAGTTCGCAGCCGCCTCCGCCCCGACGGAGCCCCCTTCTGAGCCCGTCGTGGACGAACCCATAGCGCTGGTGGCCATCACCTCTGCGGTCAGCAAGATCCATGCGGGTCGGCCTGTAAAGGTCGGCGTCACCGTGCCCGAGATCCATCGGGTCGCCCGCGCCGAGCTGTTCTTCCGACGCTCCGGCGCGCAGACCTGGCAGCAGGCCACCATGCAGCCCTTGGGCGATACCGTGCTCGGGGCCGTGGTCCCGGCGTCGGTGGTCGAGGAACCCGGAGTGGATTGGTACGTGCTGGTGCGGGAGCACAACGGCGCTGAGACCCGCGTGCCCAACGGGCAGGGCCATCGCAGCACGCTGGTGTTCCGCGATGTCGCCGAACCCGAGATCCGAGACCGCTCACAGGTGGCCCTGACCTACGACTTCGTGGACTTCTTCGCCCTGAACGGGTCCGACTGGTTCTCGGTCTTCGAGGCCGACTTCATGTACCGGGTGGGCGCGGGTCCGCTGCACAGCCTGCGCATCGGCTACGGCGTCTACGACGGCGTCAGCGGCTCGGTGGGCAAGCTGGACCGGGCGGTGGCGGAAGCCAAGGATGTCGAGCCCGACCTCGCCAGTCTGACCTCGGACGTCGGCTACAAGTACGGCGTGTTCGAGGCGGAGCTGACCCTGTCCAAGTGGCTGGCCTTGCTGCCCCGGGGCATCGCGGGGGTGCAGATCGACGGCTTCGCCATGGGCATCGGCGGCAGTGTGCGCATCGGGCCGGAGGAAGACACCAGCCTGTTGGTGGGCGGCCTGCACTTGGGCGATGTGGGCCAGCTCTACCAGCTGCAGCTGGCCTGGAACACCGTGCCTCGACTACCCATGGCCGCCGAGGTCAGCGTCACCAACCAGCCTGGGGTCTCCCTGAACGACTACGGTGTGCGCTTCGCCTACGAAGCTCGCTACGAGCTCACCGACTGGGTGCAGGTGGGGGGCCGGGTGGGCTACCAGCTGCGCAACATCAACCACAACGGCCCCGGCTTCGGCGCCACGGTGGTGTTCGGATGGTAGCCATCGGCCTGCTGTCGCTGTTGCTGGCTGTGGCCCCCATCAGGGCCGAGGAAGCCAGCGCCGAAGTGCTGCTGGTGCACGTGCCCGTGGTCCAGGCCAAGCAGCGCGAGCCCTTCGAGGTGGTGGTCAGCGTGGCTGACTTCACCGTGATGGACGACGTGCGGCTGCAGCTCCGTGCGGTGGGCGAAGACGCCTGGACCCCACACCGCTTCGAGCGCCGTGGCGACAGCGACTGGGTTGTGGCCATCCCGGGCCACCGGGTGGAGCCCCCCGGCCTCGAGTACTACATCGCCTCGGATGGGGCTGCGGGCGCTCGCGACCGCTACGCCAGCGCCGGGCAACCCCAGCGCATCGAGGTCGAAGGCAAGCCCGGCTACGCCCGCATGATGCGCGAGCTGGCCCGGTTCGACGGTCAGCGCTCGGTGTTTGGGGCCCGCGCGGATTTCTTGTCCTTCGGCTCGAGCAGCGGCCTGCCTGACCACTACTTGGTGGGCTTGCTGGACTACCGCTACCGGATCCTGGGCCCCATCCGAAGCCTGCACTTCGGCTTTTACGGCATGCGGGCGGCGGTGGTCTCCGGTGGGGGCGACGCCGGCCGGCGGGATTTCGACGCCGGGGTGGACTACGGCTTCGCCGAGATCGAGCTGGCCCCGGCGGAGCTGTTCGGCCTCGAGGCCCGCCTCGAGCTGGGGGCCAACGCCGACGGCTTCCTGGCCGGAGGCTTTGGAGCTCTGCGCATAGGCCGCGATCCCGGCTCTCATGTGGACCTGCGCGGAGGCTACCTCCACGGCGTGGGGCGGCGCTTCGAGCTGGGCCTGACCTGGGACACGGTGCCCCGGGTGCCCATGGACGCCACGCTTTGGGTCAGCGACTGGCCCGACATGGACGATCCCGCGGTGGGCGTGCGCTATCAGGCCAACGTGCCCCTGGGGGAGCACGCGGATCTGCAGCTCAGGCTGGGCTATCAGGCCCGCTACAGCGAGCTGGGCGGTGTGGCCGGAGGGCTGGGGTTCAGCTGGGCGTACTGAGGGCTGCGCAGTGGTGGCGGCGGTTCGAGCAGCGGCCACCGGGGTGCCTGGCGCGCCGTACTGCCTTGGGTCGGAGCACCGCGGTCTGCAGGACCTGGAGCGTTTGGCGCGGAATGGTCAAGGGGCCGCCGAACTGAACGGGCAGCACGGACCCCAGCAGGCCCGAGATCGCCAGCATTGGAACGGTCAGGCAGGTGGTGATCGCACCGTTGATCCTCACCTGGCGAGCTGAGGCAGCGACAGCCCCCAGCCCATGATGCCGACGTCCTGCTGCAGGAATCGACCGAGCCGGCTGCCCCTGGTGCTGGTTGGCTCGGGGGTGCCCGAGCGCTCGGGAGTGTCGGTCATTCCCGTCGCCTTCGCAACCCCAGCAGCCCTGCGAACAACCAGCCGCCCATGGCTGCAGCCCTGCTCGTGCCGCATCCACAGCGCCCCGGCTCATCCCCGTCGTCGGGGCTGGGTGCTTCGAGTTCGAAGTCCACGGTGGCGGGGCTGGGGTCTTCGTTGAGCCAGCCGTCCCGTGCCTTGACCTCCACCGTGTGGGCGCCGGGCAGCAGGCCGTCGAGGACCAGCTCGGTGGCGATGGCCCAGCTGGTCCAGCCTTGGCCGTCGATCTGGGAGGCGAAGGCCAGCTCGGTGCTGGTGTCGTCGTTGCCCGACCAGGCGATGCGGGCGCCGCCGTTGGTGGGGGTGGTCTCGATGAGCCAGGCCTGGGTGTCGGGGGGGGTGAGGTCGACGTTCGGGTCGTCCTCGTCGTACAGGCTGGCGTAGACGATCACACCGCCGCTCTGCCATTCGCTGCTGTCCAGACGCAGAATTGCGCCGAAGAGGTGGTACTGGGTGGCGAACAGGGCCATGCCCTGGACCTGCTCGGCCACCCACTCGGCCACCCAGCCCTCGAGGAAGTCCACCAGGTGTTCCTCGGCATCGGGGCTGTCGGACAGCAGGTGCTCGGCCTCGAGGCTCAGGATCTCGAGGTCCAGGTCGTGCAGGCTCATGGTCAGGGCCGCCAGGGCCGGGTCGACCCCCAGGCTGGCCTGGGCGTTCAGGTCGGCGGTGGCGGCCAGCAGCACCTGGTGCTCGCCGGCGATCACCCCGGTGACCTCGAGCTCGAGCCCCTGGAACAGAGCCGAGGCTCCGTCGGGTTCCACCACCAGCACCGGCGGCTCACCGATGTTCGCGCTGGCGGCCAGGTCGGCCACCGAAGGGTCGAAGAGCTCTTCCACCGCGGCGTAGACATAGTCCATGCGATCGGGGTCGAAGCAGAAGAAGCCGTCGGCCTGCAGCTGGCGCATCAACCCGTTGAGCTGCCACTCGGTGAGGCCCACCGCCATGGTGGAGGTCCCGCTGTCGGCCATGTCCAGCTCGGGCTGGCGACCGGCGGCGGGCTGCTCGGCCCCGGGCTCGCAGCTCGCGGCGCCCAACCAGCTGGCGTCGAGCTCGGCGCCCACCCACAGGGCTTCGGCGGTGACGTCGGCGTCTATCAGGGTGGCCGCCACGGCATAGTCGTCGTAGCTGCCGCTGAGCATCTGGGCGTCGAAGGTCGAGGCCACCAAGTCCGGGATCATGGTGCGGGCGGCGTCGGACAGCTGCTCGAAGATGGTGTCCTCGAAGAAGTAGAGCACCAGATCATCGGGGAACCAGTCGATGTCCATGTCCAGGTCGCCGGTGACCTCGGGGCTGCCCAGCACTTCGATGATGAGCTCGCCCTGCACGATGCGGGGCTGCAGGGTGGCCTCGAAGACCGGGTCGGTGACTTCCACGTAGATCAGCTCGGACTCGAACTCCACACAGGCGTCGAAGTAGTCGGAGTCGATGGAGTAGACCTCCATGTCTTCGCCGTGGATGGTGCCGAACTCCACCCGCACGTCCAGGGTTTGGTCCCGCAGGGTGACCTCGATGGTCTCCACGGGCACCTCGAGGGCGAAGTCGCGGATGCCCACCTCGTCCCAGCAGGAATACTCCCCGCCCACGGATTCTTCGGCCAGGTCGTAGTTTTTGTGCTCGAACCAGCCCGTCGCCAGCTCGATGCCCGACGGGTACAGCGCCACCTGGGCACCGCCGGCCACCGGCAGGGCAGGGGAGGTCTGGCATAGGGACAGGGCGAGCAGCAGGGGAGACATGGCGTCCCGAGCTTACCGCCTCGTCGTGGGGGAGGGCTACCCCGCGTTGAAACTGGACACCGGCGCGGGGGCTGTTGCCTAGTCCGGGGTGGGCAGGGCGCCTTGGGCCTCGAGCGCCTTGGCGCGGTCCCAGGTGGCCTCGATGATCACCATGGAGCAGTCGTCGGGGTGTGGCTTACCGCAGGACTTCATCAGGGCGTCGTTGCCGCCCCACAGGCCGAAGCTGTTGCGAATGCCCGTGCCCCAGCCGTGGTGGTATTGGATGAGGTCGGCGCGTTCGGTGGCCAGCAGGGTGGTCATGCTCTCGGCGTCCAGGCCGGCGACGAGCTCTGCAGCGGCTTCATCGACGGTGCTGGGCCAGTCGTCGGGGGTCGCCTCTCCTGGGTCTTCGTCACCGTCACCGGCGGGGGCCGTCGTGTTGACGGTGGGCGCGGGGGGCGCATCGCCGTCGCTGACGGGCTGGGCCGAGACCGTCTCGGGAGGAGGCGTGGTGGCGGACGGCGCGAGGGGCTGGCAGCCCATGGCGAGGATCAGAGCGACGGTGTATTTCATGACAGATCCAAGGATGATTCATGGCCCTCTTCCTGCTTATCCTCGTCCCCCTGGTCTCTGCCGGCACCGTGTCCGATCGCCTGGCTACCGACGGTGCGCTGGTCTGGGCCGGCATCGACACTCGGGCGTTGCAGCTGTTCGTGCCCGAGGGCTTCGACGACCCCGCCGAGAAGGTTTTCTGGGGCCCGGGTGGCGGGCTCGATGACTTCATCGGTACCTTCGACTCACAGCAGGCCGCCTGGAAGCGCCTGTGCGGTGACTGGAACACGATGTTCGTCAACGAGCGGGTGGCGAGCCTCGAGGATCGGCTGAAGGTGCGTGTGTCCGTGTCGGTTCCCGATGTATGCGCCGCCGAACAGCGGCCGGAAGACGGCTGGTTCATGCCGGAGTACGAGGCGGCCTCCAGCCCGCCTGGCTTCGACCGAGCGCAGCTGAACGCGGCGGTGGCCAGCTGGCCCGTGCAGGCCAGCGAAGGCCTGGGGCTGATGGTGGTGGCCGAGCGCTACGCCAAGGCCGAGGATGCCGGCTGCGTCTGGCCGGTGTTCTTCGACCTGGGCAGCCGGGACATCCTGTACACCGAGCGCAGCTGTCTGCCACCACGCGGCATCGGGTTCCGCAACTATTGGCTCAACCCGGTGGTCGATGCGGTCAAAGCCACCACCAAAATGGTGAGTACTGGCGGGTTGTAGGGCTCCCTCAGGGCAGGATAATCCCTACCACCACGATCACGGTACACAGCAACATCAGGCCGCGCACACCGCGGGTGAACAGCTCTTTGCGGTCCAGGCCCAGCACCAGGTGCACGGCGATGTTGGCGGCCGGCAGCAGCACCAGGGCGGCATAGGCCCAGCGCATGGTGCCCAGCCCGGGCATGAAGAACCAGCTCACGACGGCGCCGATCACCGACAGGGAGGATGCCATGATCATCAGGCCTCGCTGGCTGAGCCAGTTGGACCAGTTGGCGATGCCCGCCTCTGCGTCGCCGGTGGCGTCGCCGATGTCCTTGAGCGGCATGTTGGCCAGGAACAGCAGCAGGGTGGCGATGAGGTAGGGCGGCAGCGCGCCTTCGGCCCCAGACAGCTGGTGGCCCAGCACGATGGGCAGGTTGAAGTTGATCACCAGGTAGATGGTGGCCAGGGGCGGAAAGCGCTTGAAGCGGATGGGGGGCAGTGAGTAGATGACGCCCATGCCCAGGATGAGCCAGACCATGCCCCGCTGGGACCAGGTGGGGTGCAGGAAGAACGGGTAGATCACGCCCAGAGCCAGCAGCACGTTGACGTAGATGGTGCCTTCGCGCACGGTGACGTCGCCCCGCGCCAGGGGCCGGTTCGGGCTGTTGAGCCGGTCTTCTTCCACGTCGGTCACGCCGTTGACCAGGTAGACGTAGTTCATGGCGATGGCGGTCAGGGCGAAGGCCGCCAGGCCGACCTCGAGGCTAATGGTCCCGGCGCCCAGTATGGCGCCGAACAGCATCAGGATGCCGCCCATGGGCGCGCCTTCGATGCGGCCCATGCGGTTGAGGTGCCAGAACCGTACCAGCGGATTGGGCGATGGGCTCACGCTGGGCTCGCTCATGTTGCGATGGCCTCGTCGAGGACCGCCGCCAGCTCGCTCCAGTCGGACAGCAGGTGGCACTTGCAGTGGCCAGCGAAGATCTTGTCGTCCTTCACCTGCTCGTACAGGGCGGGCTGCATGGTCACGAAGTGGGTCAGGGCGCCCTTGACCATCCAGTTGCTCGTGAAGCGCGCGGTGGAGTTGGCGATGCCCACCAGGGGCTTCTTGTTGGCGGCGTACCAGCCCGACTCCATGGCGCAGTCGATGCCGAAGGCGTCCAGCAGCAGGATGCCCGCCGCGCTGCGCTCCATTTCATCGATGCACAGCTGGTAGATGGCGCGCTCGAGGGTCATGTGTGGGATGTCGGGGGTGAACTCCTGAGGGAGCACCAACTCGTAACGATCCGCAGGCAGGCGACCGCGCAGCTCGAGGTTCAGCGCGGAGTTGGAGACGGCCGCGGAGAGGTAGATGGGCGTCGGCTGTTGGGCTGCGGTGGTCACTTTGGACTCCTGGAGGGTGGCGGGGCCGCCCCATAGCCGTATTCGACCGCGCTTTCCGCCCAGAGTTGTCAGCAGATGTCTCGCGCATTGTTCTTTTGGAATGTCTCATGATCCGGAGGCGACATCGAGGCCCTCGCGCTTGCTCTGGGCATCGGCAGTGGCCCCCCTGGGTTCAGGAACCTGCGAGATGGATCGACGCCAGCCAAGGCAGGCACCAGGGCTCCCGCTCCGCCGGGGCCTCTGCGGGGCTGCAGCAGAAGGCCAGGTCGAGGCCGTTGCCCATCAGGCGCCCGCAGGCCTCGATGGCGTGGTCTTGGCCCGTAGGCGCGCCGAGGCGCCAGCCGACCCACATGCGGGTGCGCCAGTCGTCGGGGCCTTCGGGTAGCAGCGCCGCCTGGCCTTCCCAGTTGCCGGTGGGGCCCGCCCATGGAGAGAGCGTGAGGCGCCGAGGCTCGCCGAGGTCCGACTCGATCTGAAGCTCGAACCTGTCCGGCTGCTCCAGATCCACCTGCGCGTCCAGGGGAAGCTGCATGGCCAGCCCGTTCCAGGTGTGGGCCTTGCCCTGTGCAGCGTGCACGCCACTGGGGCCGTTCAGCTCCAGGACCAGGGAACCCGTCGATACGATACCAAGCGTCACGAAGGCCAGGCCGATCAGCAGCCACATGAGCCCGAGCAGGCGCACCAGGCGGCCCTGCAGCACGGTCTCTTTCCCGGTGATCAGCTGGCGGGCCAGGGAGGCGAAGCCCTCGGTGCGCACCCTGCCGACGAGCACCACCGCCAGGCCCCACTCGATGGCCATCCACAGCCCGGCGAGCACCATGGCGGGGATGACCACCAGGCCCCCGATCCTGGCGGGCTGATCCGTCGCCACCGCGGCGATGGTCAGGGCGATGCAGGCCAGGGCTCCCCACCCACTCCAGCGCGCCCAGCGGCGCAGGCGTGCGAGCCGTGGGGGAGGGACGTGGCGCTCGAGCCAGGACAGTACAACCATGCCTACAACTCCATCATCACCGTCAGCCCCACCCGGAACATGCGGAACCAGTACTCCCCTTCGGCGGGAGGCAGGGCGGGGCCTTCATCCACGGTGTTGTCCCAGGCGTAGATGCTGTCGGTGACGGTGCGGCCACGGTAGTGGATCCAGTCGCCGGACAGGCCCATGGAGACTTTCTCGTAGGGCTGCCAGCTGGCCACCGCCCGGCCATCGACGGTGGCGTAGTCGAAGTTGCCGGGGGCCAGGTACTCGGTGCCCATGGCCGCCTGGGCCAGGTACACGCCGGTGAGCATGCGCCACTGTGGCGCCACGGGGAAGCGGGCTGCCACGCCCATGGTGAACATGTCCCCCAGGCCGTAGACCCCCTCGGTCTCGAGGGTCCCCAGCAGGGCGGGATCGTCCAGGCCGTAGCTGGCCAGCAGGGCGGTGAGGATGGGGTCGTCGCTGACGATGGTGACGGAGTCGGCCTGCTGGTGGACCGTGGCCATGCTGCCCCAGCCGATCCAACCACCCTCCAGGTCCAGCTCCGCGGGACCGATGGGGATGGCGGCGGCCAGGAAGACCTCGGGGGGAAAGGCGAAGGTTCCCGTGAGCTCTCCTTCGAGGCTCATGTTCAGATCGTTGCTGGGGGTGATCTGGACGGGTCCGTGGATGGTGGTGCGGGTGGGGGAGCGGTAGCCTCCGCTGAACGCGAGGCCGGTGTCCCATGCCAGGCGCGCTCCTGCGGTCCAGCCCCAGGCCCAGCCCACGGCAGACTCGACGCTGCGGGTGCCCTCGAGCAGGGGGTCGCCGACGGGAGCCAGTGGCTGGTCCAGCAGGCTGTTGACCATGGCGCCCGCGTCGATGGCGACGATGGAGCGGTAGCGGGTCTGCCCCCCCCGGGCTGAGGCCCCGAGGGTGAGCCAGGGGGTGGCCTGCCAGGCGAGGCTGGCGTCCACCTCCATCAGCATCAGGCGGCCCACGATGGTGTGGAAACGATTGGGCCCCTGGGGATCCGAGCTGCCGCTGCGGGCGTAGGGCAGGCCGCCGGACAGCCCCAGCCCCACGGGACCCAGGGGCACCGCCGCCGCCAGGTAGGGCAGCAGGTCCTGGCTGGCGTCGGGGACGGGCTCTTGGTTTTCGAGGGCGTAGCCGTAGTGGTAGCGCAGAAAACCAGCGTCGATGAGCACCTGGGCCTGGTCGGGGTGGGCGGCTGCAGGGTTGAGCACCAGACCCAGGGCACCATCTTGGCTGGGGCTGGACAACCCCCCGCCGTAGCCAGGCAGGCCCAGGCCCGAGGGGGAGTGGCTCCAGGCTGCGGGTGAGGCCAGCAACGCGGCCAGCAGGATGGGTCGGAGTCTGGTCAGCGCCTACTCCAGCGCCCCGGAGCCGGCCCACGCCCAGCTGCAGGGCAGGCTGGGGAAGGTGTGCTGCTCGGTGTCGCCCACGATGTACGAGCAGGCGTCAGGGGAGAGCTCTTCCTTGATGGAGAGGGTGGCGTTCATGGTGTACTCGAAGCTGTCATCGGCCAGCATGGTGCCGTCCATGGTCGCCTCGATGAGCAGCACGCAGGTGCCGTACTCGAAGTCGATGCCGCCCGCCAGGTCGAACGTGTCGCCGTCGGTGAAGCCGCTCATCTCCGTGGCGGCCCCGGTACCCGGCTCGCTGATGGCCTCGAGGCAGTGGCCCGTGCGGATGATCTCGATGGGGATGCTCTCGCCCACGTGTACGTGCATGCCGTTGCCGAAGGCGTTCTCGCAGCCCAGGGAGATCGCTTCCTCGGTCAGCGTGGTGTACCGCCCACCGCTGAGGTCGAAGCCGCTGGGCTCGGTCTCGCAGTCGCCGGGGGCCGTGGTGTCGGTGTCGTCCACCGGGGCCGTGTCGTCGGGGTCCTTGGGGTCGCCGCAGGCTAGCAGGAGCAGGAAGGTGGGCAACAACGCACGTGACATGGAGACCTCCACCGTGAGGGGCTCATCCCATGCTACTCGATCTCCATGCCCTCCCGCTCTGCCTGGAGGCGGGTGGCGTGCCAGCCCATGACGCTGCCGTCGGCCTTGTCCAGGCGGAAGTCGAAGAACGCGGCCTCGGTGACCTGCACCGTCATGCCGTACTTCAGCTCGGGGATCTCCACCGGCTCGTTGATCAGCAGGCCCTCGAAGGTGTCGCCCTGCCAGCTGCGCACCTCGACCCACATCCACTCGGTGTTGCCTGCGGTGGTGGGGAAGGGGCCCTTGACCAGCAGCGCCCAGCCTTGATCGAAGTGGCCTTGTAGTTCGGTCTTCATGCCCAGCAGCTCTGCACGTGAGCGAGCCGATGCGGCCTCGAGATCGGCGTCGTGCTCCATGTACACCACGCCGTCGTCGCTGTTGCCGAACATACCTTCGAGCATGGCGATCTGGGCTTGGTGGTAGGCGTCGGCGGTGCCGGGGAAGGCGATCTCCCACAGACGGTTGTCGGCGTCGCCTTCTTGCGGGGTGGCGACCTGCAAGCGCAGCTGGGCCTTGCCCGTGCCCTCGATGACATGCTGCTGCAGGGCCTCGCGCAGCTCCGTGTGCTGGATGGCGGCCAGATCCAGGCTCAGGGTCCCTTCCGGACCGATCGGTCCCCCTTCGATCATGTGCTGGGCCACGGCGTTGATCATCGGGCCCATCACGCCCGAGTCGTTGCGGATGATGGAGGGGATGGTGAGGTCCGGCAGGCCCAGCTTGTCCATGCCCAGCGTGACCAGGCGGTAGTCGCCCTTGTGCCCGTACAGGTGCATGATCATGTGGCTGTCCGCCCGCGGCAGGTCTCCTTGCCAGTGGGCCGTGCGACGCTGTTCCCAGGCATCGACAGAGAAGGCCTGGCGGGTGTCGTCGTCCCAGGGCACCCCGCCGGTGGTCTGCGCCAGCTGGCCCCACAACTCCATCAGCTGACGGAGCTGGGCCAGGCCATCGGCGCCGGTGCTCAAGGCCCACTCGGTCACGAACACCCGCTCGGCGCCGGGCAGGGCCTGCTGCTGGTCGGGGGTCAGGCCGACGGAGAAGTGTGGGATGGATTCGGCAGGGGGAGGTGGGTAGTCGGCGACGGGAGGCTCGAGGGAGAAGACCGTGGGGCCGCTGGCTTCGCCGGGGATGTCGACGATGCGTGTCACTCCCGGTAGCTGCTCCTGCATCAGCTTGGCGAAGGCGGGCTCCGGGGCGAAGTCCTGGCCGGCCAGGCCGTACATCGCCAGGTGCACATGGGCCTTGGGCGCGAAGGGTGAGCCAGCGGGGACCGCGACGGCCTGTGGGGTCTCGAACACGATCGGGGCGACGTCGGGGCTATCGCTGGTGCAGCCCAGGATGGAGGTGCAGCACAGCGCTGCGAGGACGGGGACTCGCATGGGTCACTCCGGAGGTGTGGGCGTTAGCCCTGGAGATGGAACTGCTCTTCGTTGTCCAGCAACAGCTCGACCAGCGTGGCGTCGAGATGGGAGCCCGCGAGCTTGCGCAGCAGGCCGATGGCTTCTTCGTGGCTGCGCATGGTGCGGAACGGGCGGGGCTGGGTGAGGGCCACGTAGATGGAGGCCACGGCGGTGATGCGCGCCTCGATGCAGATGTCGTCGCCGGTGATGCCGTGGGGGTAGCCGCCGCCGTCCATGCGCTCGTGGTGGGTCGCTGCCACGGTGGCTGCCAGCTGGAAGGTGGGGTGGTCGATACTGCCCAGGAGGTCCTTGCCGACGATGGTGTGCTCCTGGAGCAGCTCGCGCTCGGCCGGTCGCAGCGGGCCGTCCCGAGACAGCAGCTCGTGGGGCATGCCCATCATGCCCAGATCGCACAGGGCCGTGGCGCGGCCGACCTGGTTGGCGTGGTCGGCGTCGAGGTCGGCCAGCAGGGCGAGGTCCCGGCCGAGATCCCGCAGGCGAGAGGGGCTTTTGAAGAAGCCACAGTACGCGAGGGAGCTCTCGATGACCCCCTCGAGCATGTCGCAGACCTGGTCGGGATCGCAGCCTTGCATACCGGCACTCCATTGGGGCGAACAGGGTCGGTAATCGCCTCGGGCAGGGGAGGCGAACGGGCGGGGTGTCAGCTGGCCCAGCTGCCCCGGTGAGCCGTGCTGGGCCGGGCGCCCCAGCGGGCTGCGGCGGACTCGGCGATGTCGTGCTCGTCGGGACCCAGCACCCGGCGTTCCCCCAAGACCTCGAGC
>Ga0307987_1000088_pt1 | contig 53000 bp, 68 predicted proteins | sample EllFjometagen181_FD_203157 | JGI IMG/M metagenome (GOLD analysis project Ga0307987, IMG submission 203157) | Marine microbial communities from Ellis Fjord, Antarctic Ocean - #181 | ecosystem: Environmental > Aquatic > Marine > Unclassified | place: Southern Ocean | collected 2014-10-08 | reverse complement strand
TACATTCCCGGAAAACTCTCATACGATCCGCGTTAAATATTTTCTCAGTGATTTTTACCTGCAGCTCCAGGTCAGCTCGTAACTCTTTTGTGATAGTCAACACAGCAGTGGGATCAAATTCATCACTCTTCAACATATCACTGAAGCGCCTCAGAGCCTCCTGGTACACCATTTTTGTATCCTGATGGATGGTATACAATTCTGCAATTGGATCGATGTACGCCTTATTAACGGCCATCTGGGCGGCACCATGGAGTATAACACCATTTGTTGCTGATTGGGCAATCTCTTTCTTACGATTAATCACTGTACCTTCAGATATACCCAAACTAGCCGCTATTTGCTTCGTAGTATACTCTGCATTTAACAACTGTTGAATATTCTGCTTCTGTATCTCTTTCTCCCCACTCTTCACGATATATATCTCCTATTAGTTTCGACTAACTCAATGTCGCATAATGTTATTATTGTTTAGTTCTAACCATGAGTACTGAATAAATAACATCCTCATCAGATGCTGTTGCCACAGTCACACCACCTTGTGGCTGATACCCCATACTAATAAATTTGTCGATCTCAAAATTAAAAGAATTGACATCATAACCAACTACCACCACAGCTTCTTCAATTTTACTCATTTTTCTAACTCCTTGTTATTATTAGCTTTTGGAGGTTACTACACAATAAGTCGGTGATCTTGCGAAATAATCACTCAATGTGTTGGAACCTCCCCCCGATTCCATTCCTAATAGCTTGAGAGGGTCTTTTTTAAAATATAAGGGTCTCAAGCTATTAAGGATAGGAGTACTATGAGGTTACTACAAAAACACCCGATCCTTAATGATTTCAGACGTTTAGGTGTGTAGTAACCTCTAGCTCTCTTTTAAGTGTTTTTTCTGTAAGTCCTACTTACAGATATTTACGTAGGTAAGTCCTACTTGTGTAAGTCCTACTTGTGTAAGTCCACCTTAACAATTGCATATCCTAAATTTAGTCTTAGCTTTTTCTTCACTATTTTATATCCTTTTATGTTTTTACCAATCATTTTCTTCAATATCCATGCAATAGTCTTAGCGCCTTTTATCTCTTTTCCATAATTAAGAGTGTCAAGATGTTCTTCAATACCGTCTACAATATCAATAACTGACATGCTTGGATCGCGTGATGTGAATAATTTAGTCTCACATACATTCTGAATATTCTTAGCTGTGAAGTCGTCATTGCCAAATATACATCGTAGACTAAACATCAGATTTTCAGTTGCCTGGAACTCACCAGAGTCCTCACGATTGATTGATATGTTATCCTCAATATCAACACCTGTTGCCCACATCAAAGGAGACCTGACCATTGCGTCCCAATCGGTGAACCTGGACGCATGAGTTATAACCCTTGGTCTTCCTGCATCAATATAACCACGAACAATCGTGAGCAGTGCTGTAATGACCTCATTGCGGACAGACAGGCACTTCCTTACTATCATATCGTCATCATACTGTTTATGTGTCGGGTCCTCTTCACTCGATGTCAAACCAATCTTTACAATACGTGGCGCGAGGTCTGTTGATGTGCTAATATTGTTACCGGTCAACAACACAACCATATTCGTTGGCACTTCAACCATCTCAGATAATCCGAGTATTCTACCTTTAAAAGACTGCTGAGTAATCAGAACGGATATGATATCACTCACAACCTCTTTACCATCTGTCAGATTATCAAAGAACAACATATTTGGTGATTCCATCAGGGAAGCAAGTACTGCTTTCTCCATCTCAGATCGAGAACTTGAAAACGATAACGGTGCCGCTAATCTTCCCGTTGCGGTGACACAAAACATATCCACCATCGTGGATTTTCCAGTTGATCCCTGATTTGCTGTAATCATAAACCCAGGGCAGTCATCAATAACCTTGCGTTGCAACACACTCATTAAACCACCAACCGCTGCAACGTGACCAGTTCCATTGCTTTGGAACGTATACTCACTAAACAGTAGGCTATTAACCTTCTTAACAAGTACACCGGCACCGACCTGGTCACACGTTCCTATATCGTCAAATTTATGACCACCAAATTTCAGCATCAATCCAGTTTCTTTATCAATACCCTCTTCACATATTAATCGATTATCATATGTAAGCACCGGGTGACGTACAAGGCCGTGAACAACTGGCGCCAGCGACAACGGATTCTCAAGCATGTGTCCTATGAGGTCCTTTGGAACACCGATTTTAACAACCTCCTGCCCTTTGTAACTCAGGAAATCTGCTGATTCTTCTGATCGTTGAGTGAGAGTATTTCTGGAATACTGCCTGATTAGATGGTGTTTCGGGGGAGTTCCATTGCGTTTATTCGTTTTCGGCTCAGATTCTATTGTATATGATAACCGACCAGCATATGAGAAATATTCAAGAGATCCATTAACACTCATTAGTGCTGTTTCCGTTGCGGTCATGCACACACCTACCTGTCTCACGGACCAGTGAACAACGTGTTTACCTTCCTGAATTGCTTCAGATTCAATCTGATTATTATTATACTCAGTTAATCGTTGTTCGTATTCCGCTTTTAAAACTCGTTTACTCCCCTCGACCATCGGGTGTTCGCCAAGTCTAGTGAGAACTACATCAAGATCCACCGGGGATAACCTCGTACTCACCACCAACGGAAACCAGACATCAGGGTGGTTTATCTGCGAGTACGAGAGTTGTGAGAGTAGGTTATCCACCGGTGATGTAACAGACGCACCAACAGGAACCTCAACACCAACACCAAACCCAGCAGAGCGCAGCGAATTAATAACCGTATCATTCACATGATTTGACATCGCTACCACATCGCCGTTGAATGCATATGCAAGAACGAGGTCATAAGGACGGATAATACATCGTTCTTCGAGTACGGTACTCGAAGAAAAACAATAGAACGTATTGCCTGTTACAGTACCACCCACCCCGATTTTTTTACCAGGACGTACCCACTGATCTTCACCAGTTGCGACCCATCCGTATTGAGTGAGTAGATCAACGATGTTATATGATTTATTATATGTACGTTGTTCTGAGGTTTGTTCAGTAGATGGTTTGGTAGTATTAATCTCAATCCAGCCAAGTTCTGTAGCGCGTTTTTCAAAGAATGTGATAATCGCTTCAATCATCCACGGATCAACACGAACTACATCGTCAATGTGAGGTAATTCACCACGATGCCATGTGTAAGGCATCTCTGTGTCGGGATGAATATGATCTGCAATAAACTGTTGCCCGGACGAAGCTAATACTTCGATGGCGTTGATTGTACCATCGGCAGGATTCTTGAATTTCTTCGATGTAATTTTATGTTCAATTTCAGGACAGTTAAAAACGATGAGGAATTTAGGTGCCTCACCCACGCGATACGCCTGCTCACCAAGTAATAAATCAGCAAACCCTAACAGCTCGGTAGTTAAACCGTTGTCATATATGTCAACATCGAGTGCCTTAATTGGTCCTAGACGTATACCAACCCCATCACCTGGATTGAAACAGGTTAATAATATATCACGGGCAACTGTCGGCCACCCTGTGACCGTGGGTTTCTTATGCCCTTGCATAATTGGCAGAGGCGTATAGCCAAGGGAATAATATTGCTCAGGAGTCATATTTGAACACCTGTTGGATTTCATTATCATTGGTGCGGATAAACTCAAGTGTTAATTCACCTTCAACATCATTCCACGCTTCACACAGGGCAGAATATAAATCAGCACTGATAAGTCTACTAATATAGACTATTAAATGACCCTTATCATCCCACAGACCGATTAAATTATCTGTTGATGCCTTAGCTGTGACATACCCGATAACCCTGCTCAAACGCTCCGCGCGTCTGCCTGAATTATCGTTACTTCCGAATTTAATACTCATGTAATTCCTCCACTATGCATTGGAAACAAAAATGACCGTGACAACATCCCAGTCGGAGTAGGTACGAGCTGAACCTACAGGATATTATCACGGTCAAAATTGCAAACTCGATTTAAAAGACCTCCGACAGTCTGTAATACGTTACATAAAATATATAATACTGTCAAGCTCAGCTACATCAGAAACAAATCCGGCAATACCACCGAGGTCGCGTATTAATTCTATCCAGCGCAATTGCGCCTGTGCGTGATCATCGCTCGGTTGTAATTTCCAACCACCGTGTTTAATCTCCAGGCTGGTAAATATACCTAGTGTTCTGCCCAGGTGTTCGGGTTTAATAACCACCGGTGTTACACCGATCAGATCACTCGACTTCAGGGATCTGTTAACCTTCGTGGAAATATTACCCAGCCCGAACCGTATATGCCTGCCATCATCCGTTGTAATAGCTCCTGAATTATTACGGTATAAGCGTATACCACGTTTACTCACCGCCAATAACACATCGTTTGTTACTGCTGATTCACTGCGCATCACAGCCCTCCAAGCATAATAGCCGCAGTGATTTCGTTCTGTAGTCGTTCCAGTGAATCAAGAATCGTTTGCAAATCCGTAACATCGGTATCCTGCCTGATTACACTACGACAGCACGATGCAAGATCTGGATAATATGATCGTGTTTCCGGGTGACTGATTTCACCTGTTTCAAGATTTGTATATTCACCGGTGTGTGTCAGGATATAATTATACCGGTCCCTACTGATGCTGAATCTATTATTTATTTTCATTTAATTCCTCTTACGGTGCTTATACAAACCCGCACACGTCACATTCCCATATTTTCATTTCTGCACCACAGTTTGGGCAGTATTTATCCATAGCCTCATTCCCACAAGTTGGACACTCTCCGTATTCGTTTTTTGTTATATCTCCACCACACTCACATGGATATGTTTCTATTTCATCTCTTGGGTTGTTTTCAGGAGGCATATCAATTCTCCATATTATGTATACCTATACATGCCTTTGTGTATAGGTAATCAGGTTTTATATATGTTTGTTGTTCATGCTTCCATTCCTCATGTATATCGAAAGCACATTCTTTCGGGGAATGCCCATGTATTAAATAGTTGTTCATCATTACAGCATATCTCCTGACAACTGACTGACCCAATGCTAATCCTAACCCGTGATGCTTCAATTCTTGTAATACTTCTGGTTTATACAAATGTGATGGGCAGCTATTTATTTTCATTTAATTCCTCGTAACGCAATTTTAACGATTCCAGGAACCCGGCGCGAACCGTTCTCCCATTTAATATAAGTCGAGACTGGTGTATTTAACAGTCTCGCCATCTCCCGTTGTGATATTTTACGTTTTTCACGCTGTTGTTTTAAGTCCATCGCTGGTATAATCCTCTGATAAATGAGACAGGTCAGACATATCTTTAAACTCACTTGGTATATAATCATTACTTGCCTTTAAACCATCATATTCAAGTCTGATGGATCGGATACTTGCCATACTGCGAGCACCCGGTCTGACATCTCGCTTCCTTGCATACATCCAGTTCTCACATTCAATCATCCCTATTATACTTTGCATAGTGCCTCCTTACAGTAAAATTTAAAATGATCTGTTGTAATGTGATAGTAAGCTGCTCCCGCGTCGGGATCGCTCAACAGATTTAACTCCACGTACTGCTCATAATCAGCAGGGTTATCGCACTCGTTAATTATCGTTTTCTTGATATCTTCCGATATCTGGTATCCTCTACCTACTCGTATGTGTTTACGATTCATATCTAATAATCCTCATCGTGTGCATAAAATTTAATAATCCGTTTCTGGTCAGTAACTTCCAGCGCATAAAGCACCTGGTATCCGCGTTCACGAGTGTAAGCCACATGAACTTGATATACGATGCCTTTAACTTCGGTAAAATAAAATCCCATATTAACTCTCCATATCTCGATAGGTGTATACTGCAACTACTGGAACCAGAACGATCATCGATATAACCAACAGCGCAAGCGGAACGCTCACCAGTGATATACATGACCCTGTTAATATAATTACGAGTGACATCATAACAGAAATCGTTATCACTGATACTGCTGAGAATATTTTACTTATCATGTCGTTCTCCGTTGGGGTTATTGAGGGCTGTTTCCCTCGTTCATGATTACTTATACCCCTATGGGTTACTGCCGTCAACACTTAAATTAAATTCATCGCATCTTTCATCCACTGAGGAGGGAGTACGCCCCTAAATACCTTGTCAATCAACACCTCAGTATCTTTCCTGTTTAACATCTGAGCAGACATAACATCAACACCGTATGTAATCCAAAACTCACGATAGGATACTGTATCATCCTGTCCCAGTGATCGTTTACCTTCGCCCCATTTCTGTATTGTCTCAGTTAACCTCTTGCGTAACTCCAACAACTCGGTTTGTCGTTTACGGTTCGTATTACATACAACCTGCGACATATTCATCGCTTGCATATCCTGAAATACTTCGTCCGGTGTACGATTTGCCTGAGCGATATCCGCACGTAATTTATTTAATGCTTCTGGTGTCAATAGCGACAGCTCACCTTCGACGTTTTCCGGCAGCACTCTGTCAACTGGTTCACTAAAGTGACCGCAATACGGACAGGTTCGCCCAAGCATACGTTCATATGCACCGGAGCAAGCTGGACAGACTGATATAAGTGTTACATCGTCGGGAGTGTTTGACTTACGTCCCCGTCGATCTAGTGACCAGGTTCGTATCTCGTCCGGTGCTCCGTGACGTACTATGTTACTGCAATGGTCTATTAATATTGCTTTCTCACCATTGGGTGATACTCTGAGCACCCTGCCTGCCATCTGGAGATATAATGATAGAGATTCCGTTTTCCTGGCAAAGCTGATTACCTGAGCTATTTTTATATCGCTTCCTTCTGTTAAGATTCCACAGTTTACAACCTGATTCAACTCTCCGTTTCTCATCTTCCTAAGTATATTATGCCGCTCATGTTGCGGTAATTCTGCATGAAGCACAGCGGATGATACTCCAGCCTTGATATAAGCATCTGAAATATCATGAGCGTTTTTAACAGAGACTGTAAATGTTATACCTGGGCGCATTTTACCAAATTTAAGATAGCTCTTTACAACATCACCCACAATTGTTGAATCCTCAATTGCTGCTGATAATTTCTTTTGTGAGTAGTCACCAGACGATGTGATATTAACATTTGTCATATTGATATATGATTCAGGGGCGTACATCACATAATCGCACAGATATCCGTTATTGATTAACCACTTCATTGTTGGGCCTTCAACAAATGTGTCCAGTAACCCGCCTTGACCTGCTCCAAGTCCTGATGAAGATGCTCGACATAATGTGGCCGTAACACCTAGTGTTTTAGCATTGGTAAACGCCAGAACGCATCTTCCAAACGAGTTCTTATCCGTTAAATGATGACACTCATCCACGACAACAAGAGTAACCTGACTACATAGCTGATTAAGAGATCCAAGTCTGCGGACCAGTGTCGGCACAGAAGCAACATATGCCGAAGCATTCGGATCGTAATAACATTTTCCAAACTCTGTAACCTCACTCCTGCATATATTCTTTATAGTAGATTGAGGAGCTATTATATTATGTTTAACCCCTCTCTTACTCAGGGTTAAACACGCTTGTTCTAGTAACTCAACTCTGTGAACAAGTAATATACTATATCCTACATGCTCCTTTATTATTTGAGTGAATGCCACCGTTTTACCAGCCCCTGTGACCATCACAGCGCCTACTCTCCTGTGACCAGCATCCCATGCATCATAAATATCATCATTTAATTTCTGTTGATATGGACGGAGTATCATTATTACTTGCACCCCCTATGTACATCCGTATGACAACCAGCACATAATAGTATATGCCCAGCAGATGAAACTGCATCAGTACCGTGTTCTACCACTGTCAAGGTGTGGTGAAGTTCTACATCAATAATATCCCCACACTTCTCGCAATAGTTATACCCATGCTTGTCACACTGTAACTGTTTCAGATTATTGGTTTGACACTTACGGGTTGTTTGTTGTGCAGATGATGGAGTGTATTGTTTACTGCGTGGATCTGTTTGACTGGTTGTAATGAAACCATATATAGGACAAGAGTTCTTACACTCTACCGAACAGTAAAAATTTCCTTCGCCTTTTACTGTTCCATTTATGCAACGAATACGATTATTCACACTGTAAAGCGATGGTATATGATGTTTACCACAATTCTTACACTTGACTGATAAGATATCGTATCCGAACACTTCTGACCATTCTTTATCCAAAATAGCACCATCGGATATAACTAATTCTGTAGATTTCTTATAATCACTGGGTGATTCGTTTTTAAGACGACGATTCTTATTATATCTGTCGTGATTATCTTTCAATCGTTTTCTACAACTCGGTAATGAACACTCTATGCAACGGTGGTTATAACCACCGTTGCGGTCTTTATCTTTCCAGAAACGATTGAAAGGCATCAAAGATTTACATTTTGTGCATTCCTTGAGTCCTAACCTGTGATACGTTCTCTTAATCATAATCGTAATATTATGATGTATGGATCTTTGACTTAATGATGTGCTAATTTTACTTAGTTCACTTCTGCAATGCTTACATGATGAATACAACCCATCAGATGAGTTAGTTGCGTTATTAAAATCTGTGATATTCATGAAGTCTTTACATCTTGAACACATCTTTAAACCAACTGATAATAATTCTTTTTGTAATGTTCTCCTTCGCTTTTTATTAATAGTTTTTATTAATAATTTATATATTTGAACACTGACTCTATAACATTTATGCAATTGTCCATATTTACTCGCGTATGATGACTCATATCTATCAATATGTAAGTTATTTCTTTTACATATTGAATACATACTTCTTAAAAGATGACCATGTGCCATTCCTAGCTGTTGTGCAATGTCTATTGTGCAAACCCTCATCCCCAGAAGCCCTCTTCCGATGAACAGTATTCCTGTGTATCTTCGTTAAATTTAACCTGCTCCAGCAGATGTTTCATATAAGCACTGATGCTCATATTCTTTTGTTGAGATAACCCAACGAGTTTTTTATATTGCTCCATTGTTAAGTTCGTGATCGTTACGTTTTTTCCTACAATCTTCGGTCTATCAGTCATTATATTTCTCCTTGTTTGAATGAACTGTTAAACAGAGTATACTTAATATATCTTTAAAATCAAGATAAAACCTCTTGACAGTTGTAAACACATCGTCTATTGTCTGTACTGAAACAACAACAGGAGAACAACATGACAGAACGACAAAGAAGCACAATATGCATCATTGGAATCACGCTGGTAGTTATCGCTACCGGATTTATAAACGCTCTATAAGGAGAATTGAAATGTCAGTAGAATTAAATGAGATTGAAATTAACGGTATCAAATATGTAAAGAAGGGTACGGAACAAGCACAAGCAGTAAATACAGACGGGCTTGAATATGTAATTGTCCGCACATACTCAGCCGGGGTACATGCGGGGTTTCTTAAATCACAAGGAGGAAAGCAGGTTGATTTGGTTAACTCTCGCAGACTCTGGTATTGGTCTGGTGCGGCAAGTCTGTCGCAGCTTGCGATGGAAGGTGTTAAAAACCCAGATGATTGTAAATTCCCATGTGTTGTTCCAAAGATAACTTTAACAGAATCAATTGAAATTATCCCATGCACCCAGGAAGCATTTGATTCCATAGAAGGAGTGAAGATATGGAAAGAATAGAAATGAAAGGTCGCGGAAGCGGAGACGGAAGCGGAGACGGAAGCGGAGACGGAGACGGAAGCGGATACGGATACGGAAGCGGAGACGGAAGCGGAAGCGGAAGCGGATACGGAAGCGGAAACGGAAGCGGATACGGAGACGGAAGCGGAAGCGGAGACGGAGACGGAAGCGGAAGCGGAGACGGAGACGGAGACGGAGACGGAAGCGGAGACGGAGACGGAAGCGGAGACGGAGACGGAAGCGGATACGGATACGGAAGCGGAGACGGAAGCGGAAGCGGAAGCGGAGACGGAAGCGGAAGCGGAGACGGAAGCGGAAACGGAAGAATTTGGTAAATAAAAATTAAACAGAGGTATTAAAAATGATTGAAATTAAAATTAATTGTGAGACGGTAGAAGAAGCCCATGATGACATGAGAATGTTATTACATGGACAGCAATGTATTACCGATGCACCAACACGGGAACCACGTAGGAAGCCGTCTATACCGACACCAGCTCCAGAAACCACCACCGTACAGGAACCAGTTACTGAACCGGCACCGGAACACATCGTCAACCCCAACGAACTTGACTCTGCTGGTAGACCATGGGATGCCCGTATAAATACGATAAAACAAACACAAACAACAGTTGGTATCTGGAAGCTGAAACGTGGTTCAGATAAGGCAATCGTTGACAGTATTTATGCTGAGTATGACGCTAAATCAGCAGACACACCGGCAACCACCGAGCCACAGGAGGCAGCACCAGCAGTAACCACCGATCCAACTATCATCACCCCAGAATCAGTACAACAGAAACTTGCTGAGTTAATGGGAAGCGGTAAGATGCAAGCAACGGATATGATGCAACTCCTAGCGGATAACGGAATCCCGAATATGCAACTGCTTGGCGAACATCCCGGTGCACTGCCTGTAATTATGGCTAAACTTAACGAGTATTAATATGGAACACTCGATAATATCACCATCGAGCATGGCGCGGATCAGTAAATGCCCTGCGTCTGTTCCGATGCAACGGGCTATACCTGAAGATGATACACCGCACGAAACACGCGATATCGGGACAGCAGTCCATTGGGTAAATGAGGTGAGTCTCAGAGGTACACCTGTATCTCCAGGTGCAACCTGTCCCGATAACGGGATTATAATTACACAGGAGATGATTAATCGCGGTAAAGTATATGTTGATCTCTGCCGGAGTATACACGGTCAGAATCACATAGAGGTGCGAATTGATTGTAAACGCGTGCATCCAGAGTGTTTCGGGACTGCGGATTTCTGGTCATATAATCCAGAAATAAATCACATCACGATGGTTGATTACAAAGACGGTTATATCGATGTATCACCTGTTGAAAATCCTCAGTTGATTACATACGACTCTGGTATAATTGATCTCGTTGACGGCCTTGAGATTAACATGACTGTAGAAAATATTATCGTACAACCGCGCTCTGGTGGAATTAAACGATGGTCATGTAAGGCAACAGACCTGCGAGGGTTTATAAATCAGTATTCATATGCAGCTCACCAGGCGCTCAGTGATGATCCCGAGGCTGTAGCTGGTGAACACTGTAAATACTGTTCTGCACGAGCTGTATGTAAATCACTTGGAATAACGGTGCAAAATCTGGTTCATATTGCGGATAATACCCCTGTCGAACCGAATCTTGCACAGGAGTATGAGTTCCTGAAATTTGCAGAGAAACTTATTAAAGCACGATTAACTGGTATCGAGGCGGTGTGTATGAAAACACCACCTCCCGGGTATGAAATCGGAACAGGTCGTGGTAGAAAAGCATGGTCGGTTGATACCAGTGTAATTCGCGATACATCGATGTTGTATGGTCTGGATTTGATGAAGGAACCAGCACCGATAACTCCGATCCAGGCGATAACAGCCGGGATGCCGAAAGAAGTTATCGATGGTATGAGTAATTTTTATGCTGGTAAACCCACCTTGAAGAAGGTGGACATGGAAGCGTTACAGTTATTATTTAAACCAAAGGAGAATTAAATGAAGAATATATTACTGGTTGTATTTCTGTTACTTGGATTTACAGGAACGATGGCTCAGGCAAGCTGTTCATGCATCTGTGTCGGCAATCAGAAACAACAAGTATGCGCAAATACATGGGATATACCTGTCGGCTATTGTGGCGGATATTGTTCTAATTAAATAACAAAACTTGAAAGGAGAATTAAAAATGGCTGAATTAACAACACCTGTTGGACGTATGATTGGTGGATCTCTGTATAAGATGTATCCGGTAAAAGATAATAACGGTAATCCGCGCATGAAAAATGACGGAACACCCATGGAAGCAATGAGTTTTGGTGTTGCAATTCCGAAAGGACCGGAGCAACACTGGAATGAAACAGTATGGGGCAAGCAGATTTATGATGCTGCTGTTGCAGCATGGCCGAATGGTGAGACCCAACAGCCAGCGTTTTCATGGAAGATCACAGATGGTGATTCTACTATCCCGAATAAATCTATGAAAAAACCCTGTGATCAAGCAGGATATCCTGGTAATTGGGTTGTATGGTTCAACCAGATGTGGTTCCCAACGATCTGCGATGCGACAGGCGCGAAGGTGCTTATCGAACCCAATGCTATTATGCCCGGTTACTACGTACAGGTTATGATGGAATTTACCAGTAATAATGCAAAACCTGGTAATACCGCGGGTATGTATCTCAACCCAAAAGCCGTTGCACTGACCGCATACGGTGAAGTTATTGACACTCAGGGATCTGTCGATGTATCCACTGCTGGGTTCGGTGGTCAAGCACTACCCGCCGGTGCATCACTTACTCCTGTTGGTGGGATGCCTGTACCTGCCGCTCCACCTGTTCAAGCTCCACCTGTTCAAGCTCCACCTGTTCAAGCTCCACCTGTTCAAGCTCCACCTGCCCCGGATTTCGCTGCGGGACCACCACCGGTTCAAATGACCCCACTTGCTGGTGGTCAAACTTGGGAAGCGATGCTTGCAGCCGGATGGACTGTTGAAACAGCTCGTCAGAACGGTATGATTGTATAATTTAACCGAGGAGCAGGGTGTACGATACACCCTGCTTATGATTATGAACTTAGAATTACTGAAGGGTAAACAATACCCATATATAATCCGGTTCACTGAAGCCGGTATCCAACACATCACCACCAATGGTACAGTGATGGGAGTAGTTAATGTTCCATGCACTCACGATTGTGATACTGGAGGGATTATCGGTATCAGTGATGTCGATAATGATACTTTTAAACTGATGCTTGGGATGCCTATTGCAAATAATACCATCGGTGGGATACCGTTTACAGAATTAAATCGCGACTTGCTCCCAATGAATCTGAATAAAACGCTGAACCTGGAAGCAAAGCCAGAGGCAACAGTTCATATCGATCCGAAGAATCTGAAATTGATTTTACGTGCAATTGGTGATGTCGAATCAATGAAGTTTGAATTTGCTGGTGATGACCTACCCTTGATAGTGTCCGGTGAAAACTGGTCTGTTTATATTATGGGGATGGGGTAGATGACTGTTTGATTTATTGCTTACAACATGGTATTCTATATTTAGGTGTCGGAACCTATTAGAGTTTATAAAAAAGCTCCATGTGAACAAGCAACTGCCCTAACTCTGGGAACCGACCTTTGCAATGTTCACATGGAGCTTTTTTATTTTGGGGGTTTGGAAATATGAAAAGGTGTACAAAATGCGGTATTGAAAAACCGATAACTGAATTTTATAAAAGGCTTGATGGTTCTAGTTATTACTGTAAACCGTGTACAAAGATTCAAGTATCAAATAATTACCAGAACAATAAAGGTCGCTATAAACAATATAATAAAAACTATTCCTTACTAAATAAAGAAAACATAAAAGAGTACAAGAAAAGATATAATACGGAACACAAGTTAGATAAGAAAGAATACAATCGTAATTACTATTTAAAAAATAAAGAATCTATAAAGAAACACAGTAAGGAATATCGTAAAAACAACAGTATTGTGGTTCGTAAGAAGGACAGTATACGTAAAAAAATATCAAAATCAAAACCATGCTCTTCAGTAGTGCTTTTTTCACGTATCCCAATTACAGATAAAGCAAAAATTATAAATGATACTATCACCGTGGTGTGTAAAAATTGCACCAATAGATTTATCCCAACATCTGCACAAGTACAATCGAGAGTGTTAGCCTATGAAGGTAAAGCGTTAGGAGAAGCAAATCTCTACTGCTCAGAAGAGTGTAAACTTTTATGTCCTATTTATGGGTTTCATCCTCATAGTCAAATAGATAAAAGATCAATAGTTAGTAAAGCGACTAATTCAAGAAACTGTCAAACTTATCATCTCAAATCAGCACAGTGTGACAAGCATGGGCATAACTATTGCGAGAAGTGTGGGGATATTATTGATGTAGAACTTCACCACACCTTGACAGTGGCTAAGTTTGGGGATGATTCAATAAATCCAGCAGGACATATATTGCTATGTTTTAACTGCCATATGGAAATACACAGAGAGTGTGCATAATGAACCCAGATAATACTTGGACTTATGATATTGAAACATTCAAATCCTGCTTTTGTGTTGTATTTAAGCACCACGGTTCAGGAAAATATAAAATATTTGAATGGTCAATCCGTAAGAATGAAATATCAGACCTATTAGTCTTTATCAAAGAACGATCATTGCAGTTATCCACGATGGTATCTTATAACGGATTAGGTTTTGATGTTCCGGTTATCCATTGGTTAGTGAAGAATTACTGTGATCGTCTCACTGTGCAGGATGTTTATAATAAGGCAATGTCAATTATAAACACACCCTGGGATCAACGATTCTCACATATTATATGGACTAATGATCGACTGATGGTTGAGTTAGATTTATGTGCAATGAACCACTACAATAACATCGCAAAATTAACCAGCTTGAAAATTCTAGAGTTTAATATGAGGATGGGATCGATAGCTGATCTCCCATATCCACCAGATTCAGAACTTAACGAAGGACAGATACAAAACCTTGTTGGGTATTGTAAGCATGACGTTGACGCAACAGAAATGTTTTTGAATCACTGTACAGCATCCATCGATCTTCGTGAAAAGCTGGGAGTTGATTTGAATTGGGATGATACAAAAATCGGTAAGGGAATGATGCAAGATAGGCTTGAGGCTAAAAGCCCAGGAATATGTTTCACTACAGCCCCAAAACGACCTAGACAAACAATCAGACAACAAATAAATATAGGAGAAGTACTTCTTCCTTATTTAAAATTTAATCACCCTGAATTTCAGCGTATACACCAATGGTTTAAGGAACGAACTATAACTGAAACCAAAGGTGCTATTAATGATTTGACCGCTGAAATTGACGGGCTAAAATACGTGTACGGTACTGGCGGACTACACGCCAGTCGAGAAGATGTCGTATATAAAAGCAACGAAGAATACGCTATTCTTGATCTGGATTATAGTTCATATTATCCAAATATTGCTATAGCAAACAGATTGTATCCTGAGCACTTGAATGAATCGTTTTGTGATAGTTACCAAGAATTATATGTGGAGCGAAAGAAGTATGCGAAGAAAACACCCAAGAACCTTGCCGTTAAATTGGCATTAAATAGCACCTTTGGCAATGCTGGAAATAAATATAGTTTCCTGTTGGACATAAAATATTTGATGGCTATTACAGTAAATGGACAGATGATATTAACAATGCTTGCTGATGAATTATTAAAGATACCATATCTTAAGATGTTGCAGTGTAACACTGATGGACTGACAGTAAGAATTAAACGCTCAGATATTCTACAACTACGGATGATATGTAGGCAAAACGAACAAATTACAGGACTAGAACTTGAAGAAGCAGAATATGATTTCATGGCATTATCGAACGTAAATAATTACCTGGCAGAATACACCAACGGTAAAGTAAAACGCAAAGGTAAATATGAATATAAACTCGGATGGCATCAAAATCACTCAGCGCTCGTCGTTCCGAAAGCTGCTGAAGCGTTTCTAATTCATGGAACAGAACCTGTAGAATTTATCAAGAACCACGATGATATGCTTGATTTCTGCCTAAGAACGAAAGTTCCCCGGTCAAGTAAATTGATGCTAGGAGATGTTCAGCAACAGAACGTGACAAGGTATATAATCACTAAACACGGTGATGAATTTGTCAAAGTCATGCCTCCAACGAAAAATCAGACAGATAAAAACCCCGAAGCACCTGACCGCAGGATTGGGATAAATAAGGGATTTAACGTAACAGTGTGTAACGATCTCAGTGGTTTTTACACATCAGATATTAATTTCGATTGGTATATCTCTGAGACAGAGAAGCTAATCAGTTATGCGAGGTAATAACAGAGTGAAACAGTTAAGTTTGTTTAACAAGCAGCCTCGTCTGATACACGGTGATTGCCTGGAAGAGATGAAGAATATACCAGACGGTAGTGTTGATATGGTTTTGACAGATCCTCCGTATGGAACAACCGCGTGCAAATGGGATACGGTTGTCGATCTTGAACTTATGTGGAAGCAGTTGAATAGGGTTATAAAATCTAATGGTGCTATTGTATTGTTTGGTTCCGAACCGTTTAGTAGTGCTTTAAGGATGAGTAACATTAAGAATTATAAGTATGATTGGTATTGGAGAAAGCCCAAAGGCACCGGTCACCTAAATGCAAAAAAGATGCCGATGAAAGATACTGAAGTTATATCAGTTTTTCAAAAATCTATCATGTACAATCCTCAGTTTACCAAAGGCACCCCATATAAAAATAAAGCTGGTGATCCTAAATTATCCACAAGTATGACAGAAACCTACGGTAAATATTCTAATTTCAGAAATGATAATAATGGTGTTAGATACCCAAAAACGGGGATAGATTTTCAAGTTGTAGAAAGAGGGTCTGTCCACCCAACCCAAAAACCAGTACCATTGATGGAGTACCTAATCAAGACATACACAAATGAGAATGAAACGGTTTTAGATTTTACAACGGGTTCGGGAACAACAGGTGTTGCCTGCAAGAATTTAAACCGCAATTTTATAGGTATCGAACTTGATAAAGCATATTTCGATATTGCAACTAAACGTATCAGGGAGACAACATGAGTAAGTGGAGCGATCAAGGTAGTTTAACAATTCGGAAACTACCACCGGAAGTAATTAAGTGGATCAAGGAACAGAGCCGATCCGAAGAGCGTTCAATGAGTATGTTTGTAAAACGTATTATACAGAAAGAAATGAGTAGACAGACTGTCGATAATCGTTTATAACGTATTTATCAGTCAGTGAATAATTCACCGACTCAACCGTGGAGAACACCATGATATCTATTATAATTGCCATGAGTATCTTAACACTCTCAGCAATTCCAGCAGAAGCACAGAACGTAAACGAGAACACCGTTGCATACATGGTCGGGACAATTGTTGGTGGGGCTGTTACCGGGAGACCGACAGCATATTATCAACGCCCGGTAACTGTATTTGCTTACCCTGAGTATAATATGATTGGTGGTGTTAATCCCATCAGCAAGGGCGGATCTCTTAATCCAAACCTCACAATAATTACAGATAAATACGGCAGGACTACCGAAGTGACAACGTACACAGACTTCTACGGTGATAAACACGTAGAAGTGGGGGAGTATTGATGAAGGGTGAGAATGGTGTCAGGATTCGGAAGGAAATATTCGGTGAGTTTTATTACATCGTAATCGGTGCAGATTTCGTTCACTTCACAGTTCCCAGGGAAAACGATCCTGAGATGAGCAGGGAACGAAGAGTACTCGAAGAATTATCCGAGACAATTAATAAGGTGAGGGAGACGTTGTGAAAATAATTGGATTAGCAGGACTGGCAAGGGTGGGTAAAACAACTATAGCGGAGTATCTTCGAGATAATCACGGATACACGATACTATCATTTGCAACTCCGTTAAAAGAAGCGCTGGTCGCACTTACTGACTTACCTATGGAGTATTTCACCGACCAGGATTTGAAGCATGAACCACTTAGTACTTTCAGTGGTAAATCACCAAGAGAAGTAATGCAATTATTTGGGACAGATTTCTGCCGTAATATGATAGCTGAAGACTTCTGGTGTAATCTTATGCATAATAAAATATTAAACACCCAGAGTAATGTTGTAATTGATGATATTCGTTTTCAAGACGAAGCCGACCTTATTACATCACTCGGTGGTGTTGTCGTTAATCTTCATCGCAAGAGTGTGGAGCGAGATAGTGACCACGTATCAGAAAACGGGGTCCATGCTACAATGGATATTGCCATGGGTGATGGTGTATTTAATGCGTATAACTTCTTCATCGATACTATGGACGATAATGGGGTGACGGTATGAATAGATTAATGCCATGGGTGGTAGTGGCCACAGCAGTAGCTAATTTATATTTTATATTGACATATCTGGCAGAATCAATATGAGCGGAATAAGCCACCACCTAATAGACGGACTCACACTAACGCAGGTTGCCTCTAAACTCGGATGCACATACTCAATGTGTTACGAGATGATGAAGCTAGGCCACGATACAGTCCATACTATGAGAAGGTATCGTGATGCAAGAGAAGCCGGTGAGGTATACAAGCGTGGAGCTACTTGTCACATGACATCTAAGGGGCCGCTGACAGTTAATGAATGTGTTGACATCAACGAGCACGATGTTAGACGGGGCGCGATGGAGTTCAGGGGAAAAGTTTGGGGCTGGAACCATCTCTGCCTATGGATGCCTACGATGCAACCGAGAGCTTTCAGGGCAGCAGCAATTGCACTTGACGGCCCACCCAGGGGAAGAGCAAAACCGAGACAAAGGATCGTTATCAAACCAGTGTTGATTGATAGATTTCTAGTCTGCCATCGTCAACGTGGTCAGGAGATATGCAAGCACTACGATGAGCGTATGCATACGGATCATGGGTTGCCGAAACAGTGTGAGAAATACGGAACGTCATGCGGTAACTATGCTGGCATTAGAAACGATGTAACCAGTAAACCTATGAGCACTGTAGCTTGGTGCGAGTGAGAGATAACATGAAACATAAGAAACTTAGTGAATTAAAAGTTGGCGATTGGTGTTGGAGTATACAAAATTGTTGGGCAAGATTTTCTGAGCCAACGGACGAAGATTCTTTTTATTTATGTGGAGGTTATCATTACTATGAAGATGGCAGCTATTACGCAGATGACAAAAACCCAAGCTTATATACCTACAACCCATTTGATAAGAATGATAAACCACCGTGTGAGTTTAAAAAAGGTGAAATTATTATGGTTAAAGATTATGGAGGTGATGTCTTTAAGCCAATGAAGTTTTACAGCTTTGATGGGGAGCATTACATAGGATGGAATAGAGCTAAATGGGACATGGCACGTAAACTAACACATGAGGAACGTGGAGAATAAGGTGGATATAGCATACAAACAGATACTGCGAAGGGGCGATGGATCAAGGGTGAGCATAACAGTTGAGGTTTCAACTGTAATCTACAGCGGCTCATTTAAATATAAAGTTGATGTTTATACCTGTCAGAAAGGAAAGAGAACATGGTTGAGATCCTATGACAGTGATAATTACCTGTACAGAAGAATGGATACGAATGAAAGACTGAACTACATCAAGGAGTCTCAATTGAAAATAGTATCAGAAGAAGAGATTCTTGAAACAATGAATAAGCTGTGGGCAACTATGAGGCCCGAACTTGGAGTATACACATGCCAGATGTGACACTATGTTCAAACGAAACCTGCCCACTAAGAAACGATTGCTACCGATGGACGGCACGGTCTAGCGAGTACTCTCAATCATGGCAACGATTCAAGTGGATAGATACAACAGCCAGTGGCGACGCTCCATTCTGTTTTTACTTTGTCACTCAAAAACAGCGTGATATGCTGGACAAACAAGTTTGAGGTTAATTGATGAAACTAAAACCATGCCCATTTTGCGGCGAAGCTGAAGATATCTCAATACGTTTTGATACTTACAATGGGTCATGTATGGAAATTGAAGGACACCTTTATTGCTATATTGAGTGCCTACCATGTGACGTGAGGACTGGCCGTTGCTTTGAAGCTGATGCAAAACATAACGGAGCTGATAGCGCAAAACATATGGCAATGAATGCGTGGAACAGGAGGAAACAAAATGAAAGATAAAAAAATAGCTAAGATAATAAAGAAACTGTTGAAGAACAAAACGGTATGTATTACTTCACATAGAGATCCAGAGTCTCCAGAAAGAAGTATGATTCATATCAGTGGGAGCTGTAAAATTATACGTAAACTTAACGATGTATTATTTGAGGGGTGCACATGAAAGTAATTAAATTAGATGAAGCAGGATTAGACTCAGCACTCTATGGGTTTGGGTTATCGTTTCGTAAGCCGGGTCTTACCAGAGATGAATGGTGGACTGACGAACAGCGTAACAGGATCTACAAAGCAGCACTTGCTAATGCTGGCCGTGACAAAGGACACAATAAATTCCTTGAGCACATACAAGTGTGGATATCTGTCACAGCAACCCTTGAATTCTGGAAACAATTCGACACCTACCGTATAGGGGTATCAAAACAATCAGAATCAACTATGCACACGCTCGATAAGGATGATTTATTACCTGAATATTTCGACCTCAAGAACGAAGACTTTGACAGCACCTCTGATGCTATGGTTTACATTGAATACTTGGATATGCTTTCAAGGCAAACGTCAAGCAGGGTCAAGTCTAAGGCGTTACCGCAGGCATTCTTGCAAGAGCGTGAAGTTAACCTGAACTATAAAGTGATTAGGCATATCAACTCACAACGGTTTGCCCACAAGTTACCTGATTGGATTGAGTTCTTGAAGCAGACTATTGAATCTCTGGAAAACCCAGAATTGTTGGGCTTATAACAAATTTTACCAACCAACCTACAATGCTATCATGGCTGAAAGGGTTGCTTAGTTCTAATGAACGGGTTGGTTGGTATTTTAATTTAAGGAGAACTAAATGAATAAAGAATATTCCGAACTAGTAGTAGACTTCAAGATAGAAAACAAACTGCCTCACTTTAAGTTATACGCTGGCATCCACAAAACAGATGAGTATGAAGCGTTTATCTTTGAAGTAACAGACTTGTGGCATGGCGGACAAGTATATACCAACTCCTTTAATTCTAGCTTTTGCCCAGAAGAAAACAGACAATGGTTTGCAGGGGTGATTATCAGGCAAATGAAGGACAACATAAGACTTGCTGTTGACGCGCAGAAAGCTGTGACACGCAAGGCGTGGGATGAGTTTATGAAAGTGGTAGGTTGCAGATAACGCTGAAAACCATAACATAGAGGAGAACTAAAATGAAAAGACCACACTTTAAGAGTTGTAACCACGGTTGTCTAGCGAAGGAGGCTAAGGGACAAAGTACCAACGGAGGTTGTACCTTCCCTTCAAGGCTGGACGATTTAAGAGAGGAGTGTATTTTACTTTGGGGATACCACCACGATAAAGGTATCAGGAAGTTTGCAAGAAAAGTTGCAGGATTAATTGACCATATCTCTATGGAAGAGGGGACTACCTCCGACCCTGCCACGTAAAACTAAAATGATTAGCATCTGAAGATATCCTATCAGCACCGCCGATAGACTTCCAGTAATTGTGGAGCCTATCCCACGCATAGCAGGTTGAATCAGTTATGTATTCACCACCTACAAAAAGGTTAAGATCAACAGCAAGACGTATAAGGTGGACGCTGTTGTCAGAACCGTAACCCTTACCGTGACCATGTACTCTTGGGTCACGGTAAGCATCTCCGAATGTAAGCTCCACCTTCAGTTCCTCATATGCGAACAAGATGAGCTTGGCTATAGCCAGAGTAAACTTCCTTTGTTCAGTACCAAGTCCCATTACGTCTCCTGCTATTTTGTTGATGCATTATTTCTTGCCACCTGTTCCAGTCCCTAGTCCACATTAGTCCATCGTACCAAGATACAAACATTAATCCATATACCCCTTACAGTGTCTATATTCATGTTCAAAAATCCAATCAGCATCATAAGCTTGATAGACTACGCACTTATACCCCCCATCCTCGCCGTGACTAAGATTAGCACAACCAAACACTGTACCTGCGTTCAATACAATAAAGAGCGGATTAAGGCCGTTAACAATGCACCAATAGTGAATAGAAATAGGATTGACAATGTGTACTTCCAGTTCGATAAGTTCATCAGGTATTTCCTTGGTGAGTGAAGGGTAGAGTTGATCTAGTGGCGAGAACACTGTACACCCACTCAGTAATAGAGTGAGTGCATAGATCAGTAGTTTACTCATCATCGTCTGGGATATTGAATGCAGTTCTGATAGTGTTGCACAGGGGCAACATTACAGCATCATCGTACGCTGTTGGGGACTCCTTGACATAGTCCTCAACAAAATCAAGGGCCATATCTGCGAACTCCTTGAACGTCTCAGCGTCTAGGCGTTTAACTAACATACCAACTAACATCGCTATCATTTTCTCTTTCATTTGTTTCTCCGTTTGAACCAATCAATAATCTTAGATAGCGGAAACATTACCCCTACCCTCTTCTCTTTTGGACCATACTTGTCTACCAAAACATCCATCCTATCATCCTCACAGCGATCCACATAACCGTCGCATTGACTGGATGGCCTGATGCCGTTACACCTATCCAAAGTTCTTTGTCCGCTATCCATCTGGTTACCTCATGTGTGTTATAGTCCGAGTCATGCTGTGCACATATCATACCATAGTTTCTGTCAGGCCACCACGTACAAAAGTCTTTCAATTTCTTGTCCCTTGAAACTCCATCTGGAATATCTTATCCTGAAGCTCTTTGATTTCCTTCTGAGTTTCTTTCACTTCTATCAACAGGCTAGTTACAACCTCTATAAGCTCTGGGATATCATCACGCATATTAAGGTACTGGTGTAGTAGTTGTTGATGTTGACTCCGACACGCTGTGATCCGACTCAAGAGGCACCTCAGCATCATTACTACCATTCCAGTTATTGTCACCAAGTAGATATTCATTTGTTGCTGATTGGTAGTTCCAATGAGAATCAGCCCTTGTAGACTGAAAGAATACATCACGACCAGCGGTAATACCTTGAGAGCTTGAGTCACCACTCTGCCAGAACAACGGAACCAGTGGAGTAACTATACGACCAACACCAAGTACCCAATCAAGAGCCGAGTCTTCTTTGTAGAAGTTCTGTTGTCCCATGTTACCAGCAAAGGCCATGGCCATAGCAATCCTTGCACCCTCGGAAGTGGAGGCGTTCATGCCTTTTGTGAAAGCTTTGAATCTATCTGTGTTAGCCTGGGCTATCAAATTATTAGTTTTCTCGTGAGCACCACACCCAGACAACAACAGCATAACCAAAATCCCACATCCTAATGATTTCCACATCACTTGTCCCCCTTACTTAAATTGTCAAGCTTCTCGAATACAAAAACCAATTGCTTTTCTATGTTCTCCAGCGAAGCAGCTACACTACTGTCAATATGGTCATGTTGTTCCTTGTTCTGGGTCATCCACATATCAAACCTTGTTTGCCACAACTCTTGCTTGGCATTACAGAGACTTAGTGGCGTTACGTTTTCTCCTAGTTTCTCAATTGCATCAACTATTTTTTGATCCATCTGCTCTTTAAGTGCCACGATACTAGCAGTGTTCTTACTTGACTTGCTCTTCAAAAAGAAGAAACTCCCCATTCCGGCACTAGTCACAATTCCTAATGCCCATTCCACTACAAGATCTGGCACATCCATGTTGAGATTCCTTTATACTTCTGGTTTAACTTCAAGAGCTTGACCTTCACCTTTTGTCAGTAATATACCCAATGATTTCTGATAGATCAACCTCTCGGTGTTCATTAAAGCGTCATTTCCGTATTGTATCCTGAATCTCCAAGTACCATCAGCTAACTCAACCTGAGTTGACTTTCTAAAATAATCCTCATAAGCTATTCGCTCACCTTCTGCGTCTTTACTATTTGGCCAATCAACAGGGACAAGGTTGTCTTTCTCGGCAGTAGTAAATACATGATAGAATATACCATCATCTAGTATACAACCATATCCATGACAGGCAGCATATGCCTCTGCAGTAAACAGGTTCTCACCAGCATCGCTAAACTCGTAGATTGTTCCAAGCACATGCTCTTTGTTTGTCGATGCTCTGCGCCTGAATCGTTCTCCGATTTCAACTATCACTGGTTCGTCAATCACCGATTCTGGTACTATTACTTTTAATGCCATTTCTATCTCCTTAAACTAATTTAGTGTATTTTGCGATTGGTGATCCAAGACGGTAGTCATACCAGATTTCAAGGTCTGCACCGAGATATATACCATTGTCAGCCTCATGTAAAATGTATGCAGCTATTCACCAATACAGTCGAAGAGCTTAATCGCAGCATCCTCAGCAGTGGTGCGTGGATCTTTGTAAATTAACAGTTGAGGTGGTTTACCTTCACAGTCAGTAAGATATCTCTGCTTATCATAATTAATAACTCCATCAGATACCCACTCAGCTTGTGTCTTCTCTACAGGATGATATAATCCATCTGTAAAGTACAAAGCATCAGCAGCTATATCAGCGTCTCCAAGCTCCTGAGACACCATGGGCTCACCTTCCCAGAATGTAGGGATAGTCACGTCATAGGTTCCTACTATGTTTCCAAGAGAGTCTTTAATTACAAGCCCTTCACCTTCATCAACAGGGATTAGCACACCATCTGAAAAGAGTATGTTTCTAATAGTTCCGGTAGTAAAAGTAATCGTAGGGTGTACATAGGTTGGAACTGCTGTACCACCATAGCTAATAATCGTTCCATGGTCAGTGTCCATTGTGAAATCATCGTCTGTACCATTAGGGCTACCTACTGGTTTGGTTTCAGGGGCAAAGCTGGTTTCGGAATTATTGAATTCATTACCAGGATGTTCTATCGTTTCTATGGTATATCCACTAAAAACACTTGTAGTGGTCCCAACCACACTGTCATCACTGCTATAATCAATTGCGACTATATTCCCTGAAGATTCTTGAACCTCTGAAGTAAGTCCATCAAATACCGTTATACCATCTGAAGTGCCTGCATATAGTTTACTGGTGTCTTCGTTATAGCTTAGTGCCTGGACTGATGTACTTGTACCTTGCAGGGTACACTTGGCATCCTCTTGGAACATCTTCTTCTCTTGGTTGTAGATGTCGAGTATCTCAGCGTCTGTTGGGGCTGTTGCTGAGATACGCCAGTTTGCTAAGAGTGTACTGAGGGAAGGTAACTCATACGTTACGTCGTTACCTAGTACAGTTAATTGATTATTAGCTGTTAAAGTTCCTGTTATTGCCACATTGTTTATTGGGGTAGCGTCAATATTGAGGAATACGAAACCTCCAGTTCGTTTTACCACTACTAAGTGCCAGTTGCCATCTGCATCATTCCTACCTGCTGGGACTACTTGTACAGTGTCTAATGCGTCATTGATTATTTGAAACCCTATATTGCTAGTCCACATCCCTACTAATATTCTATTCCCCGTACTGTCTGTCTTCCTTCTTTCTAATAGTTGTGGGTACCCTCCAGAGTAAGTGGAGTTAACCCACCCCATAACACAAAAATCACCAGTACCAAAGTCAAGGTCAGAGTTATAAGGTTGCTCAATGTAATCTGTAGCACTGAATCCAGAGTAGGCCACAAGCTCTGCTCCGGTTGCTACAGGTGTCTTGGTTAACTCACCGACTACCTGAAGGTTATTACCCTTGAGTGATCTGTCTACCACTCCATCCACGCTTGTTATGGCCTCAGCGGTTGTATCGGAAAGTGTTGCTAATCTTATATCACCAACCATAACTCCGGTATTATACTTCTTCGTGACCTTGGTTATCTTACTCTCAGCAGGAGTAGTGGTATTATGCTCTATATTAGTAATCATTATGCATTCACGGTGACTGTCCAGCCACGAGCCTCAAGGTTTGATTTAGACGTTAGACCAGATGCACTTGGTACAGCGTTTGTGCCCCCACTTAGATCACATGTACCACTTGAACCTCCTGCTGTGTCTAAGGCTGCTAGGATTGCATCTACTGCTGTCTGGATTAATGCGTTTTCCTCTGCTTTGAAGGTTAAGCAGGTTGCTGACATTGTGCCTCCAGCATAATCTGTTAGTTGATTGGTAGAGCAATAAAACAAAATCAAAGCAGTATTAGAACTGAGGTCTGGTATAGAGCCTGTTAATTGATTGACATGGCAATGAAACGTAGTCAAAGCAGTATTAGAACTGAGGTCTGGTATAGAGCCTGTTAGTTGATTGGCAGGGCAATAAAACGTAGTCAAAGCAGTATTAGAACTGAGGTCTGGTATAGAGCCTGTTAATTGGTTGATGCTGCAATAAAACGTAGTCAAAGCAGTATTAGAACTGAGGTCTGGTATAGAGCCTGTTAGTTGATTGGCATGGCAATAAAACGTAGTCAAAGCAGTATTAGAACTGAGGTCTGGTATAGAGCCTGTTAATTGGTTGATGCTGCAAGAAAACGCAGTTAAAGCAGTATTAGAACTGAGGTCTGGTATAGAGCCTGTTAATTGGTTGATATAGCAATCAAACGTAGTTAAAGCAGTATTAGAACTGAGGTCTGGTATAGAGCCTGTTAATTGATTGCTATGGCAATCAAACTTAGTCAAAGCAGCCTCATCAACAGGCACAATCCTAATAGAGTTACCAGCAACCGAGGCATACGTATGAGTAACATTAACCCCACTAGCAAAGGCATCGGAGAGTCCATCACCCCAGTAGATAATACCCGTCGTGCCATTGATTTTGTAGGTGACAGGGTTTGGAGATGTGGCCGAGGTGGTCATAGTACTCAGTGAGCCATACCCACCAACGATGATCTCCATGTCATCCTTCAGCACTACATCTGAGATATTCTCTGCAAGCTTACCAGAGGCTACTGTGTAGCTATAATCAGCTCCTGCTGAAGTTGTGTCAATTGATGGAATGGTGTTGAAGACGTATGCTGCATAGCCTGTTGTTAAGACTAAGGAGCCTACATTATTCACAGTGACCTTGGTACTAGGGCCTATGGTTGTTATATCTTTTACAGTATCAACACCAGCAGGGCCATCAATAATAGAGACTCCACCATCTGTGGCAATCCCTTGGCATACTGTGGCAATACCAGTTAGAGGATCAATGGCACTACCTGCGAGTATTGTTAGCGCAACATCATTTACAATATTATTTACTATATTCATTGTGTACACCTCCAGTTAGTTCCATTCGCTATCATGGAGATTGTAGACCTTCCAACCTTATACATATTACTTATTGATATGTGCGTGAAGCCGTCTCGTATCAATCTTCTGACATCTGACACTTGTTCTGCTGATAAGATTGCCGTCTGGATACCCTCCCCAGATATTTGCCTATTCTTTGCTACCTTGTCATCCATGTTGTCCTGTTGCGTTCCTAGGAATAAGTGTTTTGGGTTAACACATCTTTTATTGTCGCAAGTATGAAGAACAAACGATCCATCTGGTATTTCTCCGATATAAATCTCGTATGCTTTCCTATGAGAAGAGAATTTCCTATTATCAAAATAGAATTGTCCATAACCACTACCACCAATACTGGCCATCCACTCATGGCAATCACCAGATGAATCAACCTTCGCCTCAAACCTTTCTCGTTCTCTCATGCTGTTATCGTCTCCTCTACCTCTGATATATAATTGTACCTATACACCCCAGCACCTGTGCCAACGACAATCAATCCGTTAAGCATCGCACCTGAGGATATAGTACCAGATATCACTTTGACTCTCCACATAGGAGCGGACGGGTCTGTAAGATCGAATATAGTGTATTGAGTAGCTTCAAAGATAATAGCAACGACAGCAGGGAACTTACGAGAAGCACCACGAGTCGCAGTGTTCAAATCCTCATTGTACCAACTCAAAGCCTGACACCGCTCTCTCCAAGCTCCTCCATCGGAATCTTTAGTGGTATCATAGATAAAGACATCAACAGCAGTGCTACTCAATAACGTCTGTGCAAAATCACCAGATGGGTCATATGGATAGTATGCCTGACTTCCTATGGATTCCCACCAGCCATCAGCAGCATTGCCATGGTAACTATCCTGAGTATAACCCCTAATGTTAGCTGTAGTCCCATCCCAAGTAATAGTATGTTCTCCAGTATCATCATAGGATATCAGCCCACCATCTTCTCCTTCTGCGCACCTGTAGTGGGAACCATCAGAGAATATCACATTATAGAATGTCCCTGCGGTTGAAAAAGACAGTGTAGTTCCAGAGTAAGTAACTGTTGCCGTCCCTTCACTTGAAACAATAGTTCCGTGAGCTATACTTGTGGTTCCGTCCTCATCAGTACCATTAACCTGGATACAAGCCGACTTACTCATATCAAAGTTTTCAGTCCCACCACTCCTCCATAAGTCTAGTTTTTGAGTATCTGAGTTATCACCCTTGAGCCAAACAAGGAGGTCTTCTGAGTAAGGAGGTATGGAAAGCACACCCCCACCTTGACCAAACGATACAGCGGGAGCGATGGCCCACTGTATGGGTTGCTGTATGGTAATCATATCAGGAACCTTCGGTATCGATACCTACTGTTCCTACTGTAGTAAACTTATCAATACGATAAGTTCCAGGCTCTGTGATTGTAAAGTGTTTCTGGACGCCAGACAGTCTAACTTCAACTGCTGATTGACTTGGATTGATACGGGATGTAAGCGGCTCGGCTGTGGCATCACTGTTTATAACCATGACAATACCGATCATCTCGGCACCGTTATTACCATACGCTTTAACACCCACGGCAGAAGAAACCGTAAATTCTAAACCAACTTCTGCTGCTGTTTTTGGTGCGATATACTCACTCATGTTTTTCTCCTTGTTGTGTTGTGTGGTTTATGTTCCACGGTTACTACATTTTTACAGTTTTGTCAATTAACCAACCGGTTAAATTTCCGGTTATATCGACGCTGTATCTCTCTGATCTGCTTATCGAGGCGTTCAACGGTGCTCTCTCTTCCTGAATCTTCTGCAGTTCGTAACTTCTTGCGGAGTTTATTTAATCGCTTTTCTGTGGTATCGGTTACTGATATCATGTTGTAGGTGGAGTCACGTTTAATCTTACGACGATCTGAGACAGTATCAGCAGCCTCATATCTACGATCTGTTATCTCAACTCGTTTCACGTTCTCTTTGTATATCTTACCGTCAACATACTCAGATGTGGAGCCTGTAAATTTCCGCACAAACGGCACGTTACGAACCTGTGCATCACCTGTAAATGCTTTATACGGCAACGTTGCAACATCTGTTATGAATCGACCTGTTGCCCCCGTGAACGTTCCCCATACATTCTCAAGTGTTGCTGGAGAGATATCGACTAGACCGCCCTCGATCTTATCACCACCTGTCAATGTGTTTAACGTGCGTGAGATACCCTTTGCCGCCGGGTTAACGCTGTTCCAGTATCGTTCACTGTCTGGTTTACTCATGCCATAAGGATTAGGCGCGGGCATGAGATCGCCACCAAACCAGTTCTTGTTCTCACCGGACTGAATTATAGGATCTAGAGCCGTAGGAGCCATCGTCTGAAAAATAGTAGACGATGCAACAGGATTAAACGCGTTCAATACTGTTGTTGTCATTGACATTGCGCCTTTCATCGTTGAATACCCCTGTGGTTGTCTCACAGCAGTGGATATTTCTTCACCGAATTTATAAAACACATTCAGGCCATATGCCAGTGGAAACTTAATATACTCACCCTTGGTTCCAGGTTTCATCCAAATCATGTTACGCTCAAACAATGCAGGATTGCTACGTCGCAGCTTGTCATAATATGATTCTCCATCGTCATCATATCCACCAAGCAGTACACTAAGTACACCTTGTGCCATCCCAGCACCAACAACTCCGGCGGCAATTTTCTGTACCTTCTTGGATTTACCAAGTGCCTGTATCATACGAGCATTCCCGATAATTCCGGCATTAGCAAACATATACAAGCTATTTGCCGTTGGCCCCCACTTACCTGATCTATTGAAATCAACTGTCAGATTAGCGACGTTCTTTGCGGCCATTTTCTTAGACTGTCCATTCTCAACAAGGTATCTATATGTGGATAATCTAACACCGTTCTCAACAGAAGTGTTCATTGCTTCAATAAAATCCAGTGTAGCCTTACCTTTCATTTTAAGAGCTGACTTATCACCTTTAATATATGCAAGGTCTGTTTCAAGCTTCTTAGCAAGATCCTCGATGGTTTCATACGATTCAAGAAACGATATTTTACCACCGTTTTTCTTCATATCGGCCCACCATTTACCCCACTCTCCAGAATCCTTACCCCGTTCTGAAGCGTATATTCCCTTAATCGCCCCTGTTACACCTTTGAGAACTTCCTTCTGACCACCTTCACCACCTTCGGTATCTTCAAGCATAACACCAGCTATCTGGATATCTCGTGTAAAGTTGCTGATTACAAACTCAGGATTGTACGTGGTGTTTAGTTTAGCGAGGAGCTGATTAAGTTTTCGTGATGCATTTAATATTGGACCGAGATCACTTATCTTCGGTAGTAGAGATTCAACAAACCGCATACCTTGCTTGTCATCAGTATCGACCTCCATGATATACGTCTCACCGTCAACCTTCATCCGCCACTGATTTGCATCAAGCTCGTGTTTAGGTTGTCTGATAAGATTTCCATCGTTATCATACGCTGGTGCAGTTGGTTGTTTCGATAAGCTAAGTCCCATCTCAGGGTTATTCAGCGCCATGTCATATAGGATCTTTGCGCCATCAAGTCTATGTTTCCGCTCGATAGCAGCTTGAGCACGATCAACTATATGGGGTATCACATTTTCAACAGCAGATGTGGATCCGTATTCTGTCTTAATCGGTGAACCAATGGAACCAAGTGATTGCAATCCAACTGGTGCTTTAGTAGTCTCAAAATCCTGATCTTCACGATATAACGGCACGTCTTTTTTATATGGTCTGGTTATGTTATCATATTCTCCCTGTGTGATTTCACCAGCCTCAAGATTCTTCAGTAACGCGTTCTCATTAATCTCACGCCACGACTTAGCAATCTTTTTCATCTCTGGTGATGCCAACTCATCCAGCTTGGTTTCAGCTTGCTCATTGGTGAGTCCTGACAGGCGGTCTTTAACATCTTCCCATTTATCAATAACGTTTTTGCGCATTTGAAGTCTATCTTCTGCGTTCTTCAGTAGCTTTAGAGCATGGTCAGTTTTGGCTTTACCTCGCTGAACATCGAGACTATCTTCCCATTCCTGCACACGACCCTGCATAGAATCCATAACATCTATATAGCCGTCACGTTTATCATCAATTTCAGCAAGGGTTAACTCGGAGTTGTGTTTCGCATCGAATATCATATCCTTAAATTCAGATGCTTCTTTATCGGTCATTGCGTTGGTGGTATTTCGTATGAATCCCATAGCCCGGACACGTTTCATCTGAATGTTACGTTCAGATGCATGGTCAGCCCATAGATAATCACCAACCTGCTTGATGCTTAAGTCAGCATCCGCCATGGTTTTTAACAATGGGTCGATCTGGGTATCCTTCAACAGTGTTACTTCATCGGCAGACTTACGACCAGCAACTCTACGGTGTAGTAGATAGTCTTGGGACTCCTTCAGCTTGCGTTTTGCACGTCCTTGAATGCGCTTAACAGGTACGAGTCGATCCCATAATGTCGTCGCGATCTGATCTTTTTGATCCTCTGTAATGTTGATATACGGCGCGATCTTACCCATGAATCCCAGCTTGCGTCTGGTGGCAGGTGTTGCTGCTGTTGAATAACGAACACCATCAGATTTACCTACAGCCTTACCCTGACCAGCAAGATAACCCTCAGCCATAGCAACCATATCATCAGGATGCAACATGCTTGTTGGAAATCCGACAGATACTAACGCCCGGCGGATGGCACCAATAATACGCTTGTATAGTGGCAGTTCCTTATTGGCATTGTTGGTTATGAAATACATGATCTGTTCTTCAGCAACGTGTTCTGGCTTGGTTCCTTCAGGAACTCTTGCTCTTGCTTCGTTAACAGCTTTACCGGTAGCAGTATCCTTACCTGAGTGACGTTCAAACGTTTTAAGAATACCACTCCATCTGTCACCTGTAAAAGCAGCAGGGAGGTGGCTATGACCAGCTTCGTGGAGTAGTGTCTGATATGCGTTACCTTCCGCAATGTTACCATCCACCATGTAGATAGTTCCGTCAGGCATTGTAAATGCTTCTATTTTGCCATCCTTGGAATACCTTGCTTCGATTGTTACATCAGAGTCATCAAAGATTACATAGTTGAAGTTCTGGTCTTCTTTATTTCTGGTTGCCCCATCAGCGTATTTTATGCCTCGGATTCCGATTTTTGACAGAAGTTGAGACGCTTCCGCTTTGCCGCCTAATGCTCTTTCTAGGCCGTTATAGAGAGTCGATCCGTCGTGAAACTCTTGTTGCTGCTTTATTTGATACGTGACATCGTCTGCCCAAAGAGCTTTCTTTCCGCCAAAACCTACTAGGAGACTTTTAAGCCTGACCTTGTTTTTTATCTTCCCAAATGCACCCATTACCTCTTTGCTCTGCTCACTAAGCGGTTTGTCCCACAAAAGATACTCTTCTTCTTTTGGTGCAAGCTTTACTTGGTATAATTTCCCCGACGAATCAAGTGCTACACCATCCTCTATTAATGAGATTGCTTCATCTACATTCTCGAACTCTTCACGCATATCCCTAATGAATAAACTATCTGGCTTTGCACCACTTTTAATAGCCCTATCTGAACGAGCCTTTATGTCTTTTTTCTGTTTCTCAAGATCAGCGATTCTCTCTTTATTATTCTTGAATGAATCATCAGACAATGAAAGTAACGCTCTAACCATTGGCGATCCTGTTATCATATTATCAGCAGGATACCTTGAGTTACCATCTTTCGTTATTAGCCCTCTTGCACCAAGTTTTTTACGATACCACTCAGCAACATCACGACTTTCAGCAAAATATAACCCATGTCCATAAGCCTGTGCGCCTTCACCTGTGCCGATCTTGTCGGATGAAAATTTATCAACCTCATGTGGTGAACCATGCCATGCTGTCATAAACCGGGCATTAATACCATCAAGTATACCCTGTATCGCATCAGGTGATATAAACTTGACCAGACCGCTTGCAGTAATACCGTCTAGGAACTCCTGTCCCTTTTTATCGATTATTTCCTGGCTGTTGTTTGCTGGGGTTTTGGTTTGTTTGTTTCTGGATTTCACATCAACAGGTTTCTGCCCCTGCTCACCAACAGCACCAACCTCGCCAAGCCGGTCATTAAACGCCTTAACCTCATTGAACAGACCACGAACAAAACTCCGAACCTTCGAGTAAGCCTTACCGAGTGCTTTACGCATACCTGATATAAACTTACCAAGATTCATACCATCGGTGTAAACAGTCTGTGCAGCTTCAGCAACATCGATAGTCTTCCCGGTTTCATTATCTGTTACCTGTGTTGGTATGTTATCATCAGCAATTGAGAATCGTGGCAGAGCGGCTTCTGCTTCTGCTTCTGCATCCTTGCCTTTCTTTTGCATTGCTTGGAGTTTTGATACTCCGGCTGTCTGTAGTTCTTCGCCACCATCTCTTGTGGTTTCAGGATCGGACATTATCTCGTTCATAATATCCTCGTACTCAGCCTTAGAGCCTTCAGCCCATTCCTCACCTGTCTTTTTACGACTTACCCAAAACGTGGATTCAGACTTACTATCTCTCCATGTGCTGCCTATCCCGTTGTCTTTTAGTAGCGGAAGAGTTTCTTCTTTTATCTTTTTCCTGATAGCCTGACGGTCATAATATGCAAGGCCAAGTTCCTGTTGCAACTTCACATGCTCTATTGCGGCCTGTTCGAGTGTTTGATCGGGATTAGTTGACGCACTACTCACAACATCAGATGTCGGCTGAACATTCAGCGTAACACCCTTATCGTAATCATATTCCAGTAATCCATCGTCTTTGTACTTCTGACGAATCTCTTTTCTCAGCTTACGACCAGCAGCATTAAGTGATATTATATTCTTACCACGTTCTGGTCTTGATATCTGATACTCAACACCGTTTGCCGTAACTATAATTGAATCAGTGCCAGCCTCATCGAACAGTCTTCGTAAATTCTCCTTGTTAACAGCTACGGACTCGATAGCGTTCTTAAACTTCACGTATGAATCACTTGCGTAATCAATAATTGCTTCAGTGTTACCCGGTAACGATTCGTTCTGTTCGGTGATCGTTTTATGTTTCTTCGGATCTCGTCTTTCATTCTGGAAATCTCTAGCTGTTCCTTCGGTTCCATCTGCCTTGGTTTCGATGGTTCGTCGCTTTGATACTGTAGGCGCATCGGGAGTTTCATCCCCTAGATAGACTGTGTTTTGTTCCTTACCCGTGGCTATACCACCCTCGACAGGCCGAATATCCCCATCAGACAATCCGCCATCGCCAGGTTCTGCGGTTGGGGCTCCACTTCCTGCAACTTCACCCTCTGGTGCCTTACCCCTGACTGCTTCTCCTTTCTCGTCTGCCTTCTTGGTCGCTTCAACTGGTTTACCATCTATTGGATTATTAATCCTCAACAACTCAGCTTTCTGAGGAATACTTAGGCTACCCATACTTTCGATATCTTCATCGCTCAAAATATACCGACCAGACTTCATACCATCTGCAAGGATCTTGAAATCTTCGGGAGACTGCTCATTAACCGGTGCAATTCGAGCCGCATCTTCAGCTATATCAAACTCTGCTTGCTGTTCCTCAATAGCATCGGATACAGCATCTTTTTTTAATGCAGTTTGCTCCCATGCTGTGACTAACTCTTTCGCATCAGCGTATCCAAGCTGTGTTGCAATCTCGTCAATCTGTTGACCGTCATTCGTGAACAATCCAGCCTTGCTTAATTCTTTATACGTTTCGGGAGAAAACATCTGTTTCACAGATTCAATGTTGATACCACCCATAGTCTTAGCTTTTTCCATAGCCTGACGATGTGGATCGGAATCAGCAAGCGCAGTTGCTTCTTTCTTACTTGGCTTAAATACAGGCTGTTCAGTTACTTCAGTTTCGGTATACCCTGGAACCTGTTGAACACCAGACAGTTTAATAAATTCAGCTTGTTTCTTTGCTTCGAGTGCTTCCGCTTTACCTACACGTTTTTTATCCGCAACGAACGCATCACGATACTCAATCTCTTCAGGAGTTAACGGTTCACCAATACTTGTTTTACGAAAAACTTCCTCAGCAAGCGGCTCATTCATTAGGACAGTCTGTTCTCTGGTGGGTTCTGTCTGTTCAGTCGCATCTGCCTTGGTGTCAGCAGGTGTTAGCCCGAGATCGGCCTGTAACTGTTTTCCTTCTGTTCTAATTCGAGCACGATTCTGGATATCTGCCAGGTTATCAACTGCTACGCCACCAGTGATATCGTCCACTGTTCCGGTTATAGAAGCAGTATTTATATTACCAGCGCCAACAGGTGCGAACTGTTCATCAATACCCTGGAACTGACCTACAACACCGGACGCTTGACGTATCTCATTCGCTTCCACAACGTTCTTAACAGATTTGAAACCATCGTTGTCAGTTGTATTCTCAAGCTCTGTTGCTGTTGCGTCTGCTTGTTCTGGGGTTGGTGCCGCTGGCAACAAACCCGTCGACATAGAGACACCGCCACCCACAAGAGCACCGGTCGCTATAGAGTTAAGTATCTGACTGATTGATTCCTTATCTGTAAGTGAGACAGTAGGATCGTGATACTTACTATTTAAAATGCTAACTACTTCCTGAGCGCCCTCGGTAGTACCTTCACGAACAACGCCCTTAAATCCTTCAATACCTAAGCGCTTAAGAGTGGTTCCGGCCATTCCGTTCATGGCCTTACTGAGAACGCCACCAACACCAAGCAATTCTAACGACCCTGCAGCAAGCCCGGCAATTGATGTGGTAAGAGCATTTACATTCTCAACTCCATGCTTTTTTGCCTCCTGCCCCCACATTCCCCCAGCTTCCATCGTGCCAGCAGTCATAACGATACCGGCGTCAGTAAATCGTTTTGCAACCTGTTGTTCAGCTACATTTAATGCGACGCCCTTCTTTACCTTATTATTTACAGCAGCCTTTACCACTGACGGTAACGCTTTTTTGAGACCAGCAGACAGAACTCCACCACCAACAGCCATACTGATTAGGGTTGGAATCTGTTCACCGAACGCACCCTGCGCCCAATCGACAGCCTTTCCGAACTCCCAGCCTATGTCCTCAATCTTTTCAACTTCTCCAGGATACTTCGCGGCCTCGGCAGTACTCTTTTGATACCGGTCAAAACCTTGATCTCTGAGCTTGTCCAGACCTGTGGCATCACCGAACAGACCCAAGGCACCACCAGCTATTGCCTCGACCTGATGCCCACCAGCATATAGACCACGCTTGAAGTCGCCCATTTCCTGATAGTTTTTTAACGCTTCTCCAGACAGTTGAGACTCGCGTTCGCTTACTTCAGGCAATGAATCATACCCATAGTGATTTAAAACTTTATTCTTATCGGAAGAAGGTAGTGCGGAAAACTCATCTGAATCGACAAGTTCATCATATGTAATCGGCATAGTATATCCTGTGTTATTTTAGTCTTCAGGTTCTGGACATATTACAGTTCTTTGAGAAGTTTTTCAAGTAGCTCCTTGTCACCTGAGTTTAATGCCTCATCAATAGCATAAGCAAGCTCGATATATTCAGGCATTGCTAACTTTTTAGCGGCTTCCGGTGGTAGCCCTGCTCGTTTTGCGAGATCACGTGCGGCAAGGCCAGATATAATCGGTTTGCCACCTGACGCTTTACCAGATGACCAATTCGAGAACTCCTTGAGTTTACCCATAATACTACGCCCCTGGGCATCAGCGTTTAGCTGAGATCGTGCATCACTCAATCTCAGCTCTTCAATTGCCGACTCATCACCTTCCGCAGCACGTCGAACCAAGGATTCTTTGTCCTGCATCTGTCCGATAACACCATCCGGTTTAACCTCAATAGGCGCTGGTTCCTCAATAGATTTACCAGTACGCTCAATCGTCATACTTTCAGGTAACGGAGGAGTACTACCCTTGCCAAGAATTGCAATCGCGGCACTCGGTGAATCAGCGTCAATCATTCGAGGCTGTGTTTCTGGCGTTTCAGGAGCACCTATTTGTCGCATAATATTTACAACACGCGGATCTTGATCGTAACGAGTTTTCGCCATTTCAGCTACTTTTTCAGCACGTGCATCCTTATCGTCGCGCCAGCCAGCCTCCTCAACCTGTGTTTCCGCCCAATCAAGATACTCCTGTTTCACGTCTTTTAATACAATCTGAAAATTCTTCATATCTGTACCACTGATCGTCTTCCCACCGGACTTACTAGAGCGACCGGTTGCATCAATACCCGCAACCGTTTCACGACCGGCACGATTAAGAGCACCTTCAGAAGCAGTACCCGCTTGTTTGGCGTTTTCAACAGCAAGTGCCGAGCCATACTTGGCATCACGATCCTCAACAGCCCACCTTCGATCCTCGGTGCGTAATCGATTCGCTGTTTTTTTCTTCATGTCGGCAGCTTCCTGCGCCCACTGTTGCTGCTTGCCTTGCAACCAACCCTGAGAGCCACCAACCATCAATGACCCGACAACACCTCGCCAATCAGTCCCACTGCTTCCAGTGTCTGGTGTGCCATACACCGACTGATAACCTTCTTCGTAACCTTTTCTACCTGAGGCATTTTCAGCAGCTCTAGCATATTCATCTTCGTATGCGCCCATTATATTACCCCTTGTTGTGGTGGTCCTTGTGGCTGTTGTGGCTGTTGTGGCTGTTGTGGCTGTTGTGGTGGCTGTTGTGGACCACCGCCCTGTTTACCGTTGACAGCACTCTCTATAACCTGACCGGCATACTGCGATGCTTCCTGCAGCTCTTCAGGAGTTGGGGCGGGTATTCCAGCCATCTCCATCAAGTCGGACATCTCTTCAATAGCTCGCTTCAAACCCTTGATAACCAAGTTGAAGTGGGGTTTCCTGCCGGTCTGCTCTTCGCGTCTAGTCAGTACCGTCATAACAAGAACACCAGCGGTTTGCCCAAGAGCAGCAGCAATATTATCACCAGCAGTAAGCGCGTCAAGTATCTTCTCCGGTTGTCCCTCGGAGTAAATCATCCGCATAATATCATTAACAAACTGTGATGCTTCCTCTACGTTCTGAGGATACGTTCCACCCTGTTGCTGTTGCGGTTGTTGACCCTGTTGCATATTATCAATCATTCCATTGCTCATCGGTAGCTCTCATATGTTGTGGGTGTCATTTTACCCTGTCTGATGACACCCCCTGTTACTGCATCTTTTGGTCGAGCTTTTGGTGCAGATGGAGCAGATGGAGCAGATGGTGTCGACGGTGTGCTTCGTGACCCCCAATAATCATTGTAAGCTCTTGTCGTTGCATCAGCATAATCTGGCTGATTCGGGATCATCTGCGCCAACGTTTGCCCCTGTCCTGTCGCAGCATATGCGTTGTCGTATGCTACTTGTTGCCCCTGCCCCTGCTGCATCTGCATGGGATTATTCCGAGTCCACTTAGGATCACTCATAAAATCACCAACACGTTTTGATACATCAGCCATGTCAGCAGGCTTGAATGCACTTATCTGCTCAGGTGTATACATCGTTCCGATGATGTTTCTGATTAAATCCTGACCATACGTGTTATTCATCAGGTTTCCTAAAACTCCGTTATTGTCCATTTGTCTGTCCTCGTTTGTTGTTTTAATTATAGTTGTCTTCACCGTCACCTGGCCCATTATTTTGATCACCATCGCCAGTTACCCCACCAAGTCCGCCCACAGTATATCCATAATCTGAGTATTCTCCTGGGCTATTGTCTACTACTCCGTAATTTTGTTCATGTGGATTATTAGCTGTTTGTTCTGCCATTGACGATGCATTGGTGTTATTCTGTTCATGTGGATTATTAGCTGTAGCTGACGCAACACCGTTATTACTTGGTGTATCGACATTCATACCAGTATTATTCGAGACATTCGGGTTGGTGAATGTATTTGGAGACGTTGTACCTCTTGCATTAGGTGTGAATCCTGACTGCATATCAATATCATTGGCAACTATTCCGGCAATATCACCATATCCGTAACCCTGTCCAGCCAGGGCATCTCTATTCATTTCATGGGTTCTGCTGTTTAGCATATCACCTAGGAACCCACTCTCAAGTGAATTTGCACCAAGCATAGCACCAAGGATACCACCCACAAAACCACCAATCGGGCCACCCACAGCCATGCCCGCCAATGCACCAACAGCAGCCGGTGCAGCCTTCGTTGCAGCATATCCATAATTTGCGTAGTTACCACGATTCGACTCATCTATCATATTCATACCAGTACTAATCATATAGCCGGATATGGGACTCAACACTCCAGCCTGGTTAAGTGCAGACTTCCCAACAGTAGATGCAGCACGGACTCCAATATCTTCAGGAGCCTTACCTCTTACAGTATCGGTGACAGCACCTGAGATTGCAGCTGTTCCACCAGGGACACCTGTGCCAATCTCAGCGATCCCCATGGCGATACCTACACCCTTCTCAACCATACCAGCAACAGTGCTGCTCATATCAACAGACATTGATCCCGGTGTTGATGCTGATGTACTAGGCGTTCCTTGCATGGAGCCTATCATACCAGTTGGGGATGTCGAATCACCCTCTATACGTGTGATATTATCAGCCATAGCCTATTACCATTTCCCCAAATTACTGGTGGTCGCTTCAACTACCTTTTCCTCTTCTGGTGGCCCATCATAACCACCCATCATACCTTCAGCTTGACCAACCATCGCTCTTGATTTATCACTCGCACTTTCATCCATCAAATACTGACCGAGCATCCCGAGAGCACCACTGATCGTCTTCCCACCAACTGGTGTGTTTATAAAATCACTTGCTGTATCCCATGCATCTCCCGCAAAGTCTCCTACCTTTCCCCAGATACTTTCATCGTCGTAACTAACATCCCACCTATCATCATCAACATAAAACGAAGAGGACAAGCTATCTGTTACGGTACTAAAACCATCTGAGCCTGGATTGTCAGCGTTTGAGTCGTAGGTTATGGTACTAAAACCATCTGAGCCTGGATTGTCAGCGTTTGAGTCGTAGTTAGAGACACTCGAATTACTAAACTGTCCCGCGTTATTTGAAGTGTCCTCATCGTCAGCAAACCAACCAGCGGTTGTATCAGTCACTGTATCCCATGCATCTCCCCACCAATTATCTCCCATATCTATCTCCTTATGATAATGGAACGCCTAAGAAGCCACTAAATGCACTACCAGAAGCGTTAATAACGTTTTCAATATTTGTTTGACCTGTCTGAGTCCATGACCCGTCGTTAATTCCGGCACCCATCGTGGCCACCTGAGTATTAACAAGATCACCCCATATCTTTGCCATCATCTGTTGATTGGATGCGGTAATATTTGCAGCAACAACATCTCGCTGCAAATCATCTCCCATTTTATCAAGAGCAACAACTGTTGCTCGATCGACATCAGCGGTTGCAACTGGTAGTGCAGCGTTAAACATATTGTTCTGAACGGCGGAAACAGTACCCTGAGTATTCAGCAATCCAAGCGAGTTCTGTTGACGTTTACCGGCGGTCTCTGCCGCAATCATCAACGGGGAATCTTCACTGGTGTATTGACCCATCTGGGTTGTCATATCCATATCTGGCGTGACATAATCAGTCCAATTCTTCCGTGGCGCAACTGTGGGCGCAACTGTGGGCGCAACTGGAGCGCTTGGAGCGCTTGGCGCGCTTGGCGCCTTGTTATGGAGACCAGCCTGTTCGTCTGTTATCCACTTCACAATAGATTCATTTGATTTACCAGCCGCAAGTTGGTCATTCCATATCTGTACTGTTTCTGCCGTTTGTCCCATTATTGCCACCCCTCTGAGAAATCGTAATCAAGGATATCTTGTGCTGTTTTTGCCGAATTATCATACATTGCTTTTAACATTAACTGATGAACCACCCTGTTGTCAAAGTTCCAGGAGAATCTATCAAAATAACCCTTTGCAAATATCTTAAACTCATCACAGGTGTAAGGTACCGCGACATCCTCTTCAGTTAACCACTTCCCCGTAAGGGAGCCGGTGACAGGAAACGTTGGGATACTTGCAGATCCGATATACAAAGCACACTGCCCAAGAACACCCTCAACATCATTCTTTGCTGAAGCGTCTGATTTGTATGTCTGCCCGTTGTAAGGGAATGGTTTCTCGTTCTCGGTGCGTTTCTTTGTCTCGATGGCTGCTGCTTGTGATTGGTAAGCTTTGTTTCTGTCCTCATCCGCTATAATAAGATTTATCTCTGTCTGTGATTTGGCTACCGGAACTCCACCAACTTCAACATAAAAGCGTACATCTGTTGAATGTTCTGGAGGTGTTACGTTCCAATGTTGAGGTGTGCAGGTTCCGGTGATCTCATCGGTTCCTGCTGTTGCTGCTCTATTGTATCCTGTTACTGTGTGATCTGGTTTATATGCGAATTTCATATTGTTATCTCCTTTGTTATCGTTTTAGAGTTACTTGAGGTACTGCCATGCTGTTAGTTCCACTATCAGTCTTCATAAATAATGCTGAACTTATCGGTATCTGTCTTAGAGCAAAGGCTGCGCCGCTGTAACCATAAGTAACGAATATGTCAGTGATAACTGTATACCCCATTGTGAATGTCACGACATTCACAGCATCTTTAGATATGCTAATGCAACTGTTATACACATTAGAAGCAGAACAACCAATATAAACCTCATCTACCCTGCTAACAGGAACAATAGGAGACAAATCTATAGGAACATATGTAGTTGAAGTAAACCCAGAAACAAATGTACACTTAGATGCCTGAGCAAATGCGTAAGTATCTCCATTCATAGCGAAGTCGCATACCTCACCAGCGCTATTAGTCCTTACAAACCCAATCCATCGCAAAGCAGTGACACTACCAGCCAGCAACGTAGTACCTTCAACATTAGTATCAGTCTTAACCAACCCATCATCACAAAGGAACAAGTTGTATATCTGATTAATTGTAGTCCCTATGGCAACCGCTTGAGAGGCTGATCCAGTGAGTAGCGTAGTGTTCAAGCTGTCATAGCAGATACCAGCATCTACCGTGATACTATTAGCTGACGTGTAACTGTACTCAAGTCCATACATATCACCTGTAACGTATGTGTTCCCTGGGAGTGGGTAGAGCTTGTTGTCGTGGATTATTGGGCTTGTCTTTATTGCGTCTAGTTGCCATATCTTAAGGTCTGCGTAAACCTCAACCCCTGTGGATGCACCAGTTCCAAACGCCCTGCCAAGTCCTTTAGTTGCGAGTCCTGCTTCGATAAATGATACTAGTTGAATATCAGTAGATGAAGCTAAAGTTATACGACCCCCGACAAAAGAGGTAATATTTCCTGTGTCATTCGCCCCTCTTAATAATTCTGTTCCCGTAGATGTCTCCACTATAGTTCTTACGTACGGACTTGAGTACCCTACAGCAGAACCTTGAATATAGTACTCTCCTGCCGGCAGTGTGACTAAATTTGATGATAATGAAGCTCCAATTATCTCATTGCTACCTAACACAGTATTAAGTGTTCTATTATTTCTTCCAGTTACACTTGTACCACCGTTTACACCGTCAGCCTTCTGATCTTGAACATGCATCATAGGAGAATGTTCGTATTGCCCGCCTGTCTTAAAAAAATCTGTTAATCTACTCATTACCAGCTACCTCCTGTAATCCAAGACAAGAAATCATTCTCATCAAATTTGATATAACTATATTTATTGTGAAATTTCATATGACACTCCCTACATAAGCAGGCACCATTGTCAATATCAAGTCTCAGCTCTATATTGGCTGAAAATGATTTAATATGATGCGCAACCAGATTATCAGCACAACCACACTTAACACAAGTGTGGTTAGATTGGGCCTTAACACTTAACGCCCATTTTTTATATTTTAATGATTTACGTATTTTCTGGTTATCGGAAGTAATGCCACCATTCCAATTGTGGTTATTCTCGCCAGATACACTATCGAGATGCATACAACCACAAGACCGTATAGATCCGTTTCTCAAGCCGTCACTTCTTGCAATAGTTGTTTTACCACAAGAACATACGCACTTCCAGTAAGCTGCTCCATTGCCTGACCTTTTCTTTGAACTTTTATAGACAGTCAATCGTCCAAATATTTGCCCTACGATATTGTCAACAAGAGTATAGCACCCACAAGATATTGTTGCATTATTTGTTAGATGGCAAGCTCTAACTGTCTTCGTATTACCACAATCGCACTTGCACAACCAAATAACCCCGTTCTTTCTAACACCAGTGTCATGTATAACGACAAGCATTCCAAAACGTTGCCCCAATATATTGTTAACTTTTCCCATTACCTACCAATTCCCGCCAGTAATTACCCATCCGTTAGTAGCGTCAGCATACGTAGCAACAATAGATGACCCATCAATATCAAGAATAAAGTTCTCGACTAACCCCATAAACTTTTCAGAACCACTAGTAATAACTGTAATACTATTGGTTCCACAGTTTTGAGATACATCGTTTATACCCACACTCTCGCCAACAACACCAGCAGGAAGATTTACATTCCTAGCAGCAGTGTCAGTATAAGTAAGATATCCAATACTAGCTACAGCGGTAACATCACCAGAGGCACTAGCCTCCCATGCCATTCCACCACCTGCTTTTATTTCCACCCAATCAGCAGAAACACCAGGCTCACTCAGCGTAATATCAACGACATCAGCAATCAGCATCCAGTACTTATCATCATTCGAAACCGATGTAGGGATAACATGAGCGCCTGTCTGGTCTGACCACTCCCCGATGAAGTTACTTGACGCCAGACACACACCTTCGCTTGATGCAGCGTTCGTCTCACTCGTTGCCGCATTTGTTTCACTTACGGCAGCGGCAGCGGCACTGTTGGCAGCATCTGCAACGTGAGATGTGATTGATGTTATCTGGAAAAACGTTCCGGTATAAATCACCTCGACTATATCATCAACATAAATATAGTCAGCAGGTAACTCCATCGTTGCTGATGCCTTGAGTGCAATCACACCCAGACCATCAATATCAATTGTTGATGTACCTGTGTTTGTAGTCGTCGCAACAAAATTAACTTTCATCCCGGCAACATATGCCAGTGATGCTATTCCCAACGTAACGACATAAGCATCGGCAACACCGGAATCAACACCATGTGTAATCGCACCATTCCGAATATCTACCGCACTTGTCGCCTGTCCTAGTTCGGTAGGGCTGCCAACATAGCACGGCCCGAAGAATCCCTTCTTACCGTCATCATGTGGAGCCGGAAGCATGTCATAATTGCTTCCCAACCCACTAACTCTGCTATTGATGTCAGCACCACGCGCTTTGGTATGCTCAATCAAGCTGGGAAATGTTTGTGTCCAGTTACCTTCTGCCATTTATCTTACCTCTCCCCGTCCTGAGAATCTTGTTGTTATTGATCGTACATTCCACGAAGCACCACCAACGGAGCCGATTACTAAACCAAGTCCTGGGGTTGTACTTCTCAATCGTATTTTATACATTCCACCTGTTGGTGATTCTGACCAGTAGAACTCATCCCAATTCACTTCACCCCAGATACCACCAGGCAAATCTACCTGGACATTTGTCTCATTTACATCTGTACGCTCAGGAGAATACATATCATAAACAGGCTTCACCCCGATCATCACCCCAGAGTCTTTCGTTTCAATTTCAAGAATTACATCGTACCAGCGTTTTTTCATCCTGGGCGAACCCATGTGATTCCATGGCAATGCGTAGAATGCTACTATATCATCACCATCAAATGAATCCCCAGCATCCATCTGATAAATATATCCGTTATCCGAGTAGAAAAATACATGATCCTTTTCGACAGTCGTATCAGTCAAGAAACGATCTGAGCGAACAGAAGCCGTGCACCCTCTTACGGTCAGTGGATATTCATCAACACTAAATCCAACCACTGAATTTATACCGAACTTCAAGCGAACAGTTGTACCGTTCGAGAAAAACATCCTGTATTCTTTCTTGTTCCTAAAAACAACCGATGTAACGAACGATTCTTTGAGCCCGGATATTAAATCCCTGATAACCTCATCAGCCTGACCAGCTTCAAAATCACCGAACTTATCAGTAGGTTGAATCAGTGTGACACCACCATCGGAGATACAGATAGGAGCGACTGCATTCTGCAGAGACCATTCCAGCGCACCATAATCAGATGCATAAGGCTTAATCGCATAGTATCCGCTGTCAGTAGGGTATATAATTGAGATAGAATTTCTTGCAAATGATAGCGCGGTTCCACCAGGACTTGTTATAGCCCCGACAATCGTATCGCCCATCGCCCACTCATCAGACCCACGCACATTTTCCCACGTTCCGAAGACATCACCAAGTGGTGACAGTAGCCACGACCCAAGCTTAGAGACGAACGCTTGGAAATTCATCATAAATATATGACTCGGTGTATCGTCTTCAAGACCAGTACGAATCTGCAGGTATGTTGTACCGTCAAAACTAAACATATAATTGGCACCGTCAACACCATACATATTTAGAGTATCGGCAGATCCGCTGAAATTATAGTTCTTAAATTCATAACGACCATCAGTATTCAAGACGATCTGTGTTTGATCAGTAGTTGCAACGGCCGTTGCACCTGCACCCGTACCAGCAAATGTCAAGGTATCGGTATCGGCAAACGTTCCACCAGTGATATTTGATACTGTAATAACCCCGATAGCCAGATTATCAGTCCACCCATCGGCAGCGGCATTAGTCTTTTGTATACCAACAACATCAGCAGTAGCTGTCCCGTTTGTTACGGTGTCTCCAACAGCCGGGATGTCAGATGAAGTCACTGCTGACCCAGTGTCAAACTCAATCTCACTGGGAAATACCACAACAACCCATCCAGCGCTTGAAGATTCATACATAATCCCGTCACGAAACGCATAAACATTTCCCTTATATGACCAGACACCATTAATGTCACCAGTACCAGTAACCTCTCCGATGTAACTCCTAGCAGCGGTTACAGCACGATCTGTATATGTTTTGGTATCTTCAATTGTTTCGGCGGCAGTCAGGACATCAAGTGTACAGATGTTAACTGCAGCAACAGTTAGAATATCAGTTGCCGCGACAGTACCAACGGCAACATACAACCATATGACCTCAGAATCAGATTCATAATCATCAAGTATAATTCCTGAGCCAGTTGGTCCGGTGAACTCAGCACCCGATACGGCTTCATTACTAAACGTTGCCTCATATGCTGTGTACTCTGCTAGATGTGGTCGAGGATGACCGTCAAAGCGTTCATAGCCGTCTGATCTTCGCCATCCTTTAGGCTCACCAATCTCGACGTTAGAACACCCGATCATTTGACCAGGAGGAATTGCTAATTTAGAGGTCTCGGTATTGAGACCTCCTTCTGGGAGGATTACTTGTGAAGAAGTTTTGCTAAACTGTATACCCTGCATTTGCTGAATACCTATTCGAGTGTTTCTGTTCGTAGAATTTTCCTGTCTTTCTTCCGCTCATCGATGGTTGAGGGAGACATTCACGATTCATCCGGTTCAGATATTGTTCAAATTCAACAGATCCAAACTGAAACTGCTCTGGTGAGTTGTCACTCACAGAATATTCATGCAACGCTTTGAATAAGATAATTTTGTGGAAGTGTTCAGGTGCTGCTGGTTCGTCTGTGTCAAGTGTGAGGACAACAGGGTTAACCATGTATTGGATATTAGCCTTATATGCCTTATCTGGCGTGGGATAGATAGTCACAACACCACGCTCTGTGGAGTAAAACTCAGGGATACCAATCAACGGAGCTGTCATGGTTTTATATTCCATCTCCGCCGGTGTTACCCAGGTCATATACTTAATGAACGTACCGTCTGTTTCTGTGAGGATCGTCCTACCGACAACGATTTCTCGGAGTGTTGGTAGCCCCATCTCAACAGGCGTGTATGTAGATTTATTAATCAGGGCGTTGACAGTGGCAGAGAATTGCATAAACGACCATCTTTCTTCTGTCTCCTGTATATGAACCCAAGCGTCTGCCAACCACTCGAACACAAGTGATTGGTCAGCCCCGGCCAACGCAATAGAAGTAGGCTCCGCATACCCTATTGCGCGACACATCTTTTTAGCAAGAGCTAAATAATTCACGGTGCTGAAGTCTCCCCAAGTATAGAAATCATTTCATTTCTTCGTTCTCGTTCGACGATCTTCTTACCGTTAACGGTATCGATCATGTCAACAGTCTTGCTGACAGCATTTCTAAATGCCGCTACCACACGAGCTGGTACTTTATGTTCGACACCTCGTTCGAGTCGCCATGACTTACCATTCACTTTACAAAACGCTTGTTTTGTAGCAAATTCATCACGGGTTTGAATCTCGATCTTGTACCACTTTTCAACAGGAATCTGTTCAGCAATGGCAATCAAGGCTATATCGTCAGCCTTCTGATCAAACGGTACATTCATCTCCATCAGGATATTGATTGCTTCGGTACGTGTTTTAACAACACGGGCAGTTTTGAGTTTATTTGCAGCTTTGGTTTTCGCAGCTTTCTGCGCTGGGGTGAGTTTCTTAGAAGGCTCTGTCACTACTTCAGCGTCTTTAGTCTCTTCGGTCATTTCTTGTGCTCCATTAAATAATATTAATCCACCTGTCCATTACAGTCAAGACAGGTGGATAGGTTAAATACTAAACCGCAGTAGCTGCGACCTCACCTCTGATCAGCCAAAACTCGGCTGTAATACCTGCTACGTAACTTGCTTTCCCAGAAATTCGAGTATGATCACTACTTCATACCCCGTTCACTTATGAACTGCTTACAGTTTCCTGCAAGATTGGACTATATCATCATCCGTTTATAGGATGGCTGGCACTTCCACATCGTTTGATGCGTACTCCCTGTCAAGGGATAGTCTCTGAACGTTCCGTTTTAACAACGGCTTCGCTGCTGATTGGCATAGTGTCTCCACCTTAGCGTTCCAGCAATTCACCAACTTATCAATTCCACATTGCTGTGGAATGGGGCCGAAATGAAGTTGACCCAACTGAACCCATTTGACCTAAACGATCTCCAGCACTTGGCATATTCGGCTGTACAATCATTGGCTGAATAGCGCCTTTCCCTTTAAGCCGGGTATGACCATATGCATGGTCTGCAAATGCAATAAATGGATAAACATCAGCAGAGGTTCCAGTAGTAGATACCATGGTTCCTTTAGCTGCACCAGCATCGGCCCAATTAGTAACGGTGGGTGAAAGGATTACACGAAATTTACCAACGGTTCCCTCCTCATAATTACAGATGCGATCCTGTGATGCATAAGCATCATATGGTTTCCAACCAGTAAGCGCCTGGAAATCCTTCAGGAGATCAGTATGACCAATGATTACATAAGATGCGGGAACAGTAACGGTGGCATAATTCTTACTACCGGTCTGTACTTTGCGGATATGCTTTCCTTTCTCGGCCATCAAAGAACGTTCGATACGTTGAATCATTGCATCGTTAACTGCAGTGTTGACTTCATCTCGGTCAGTACCATTCGAGTACTCAACATTAGAGCCACCACGAATAGCGCCCCAACATGCGAGTTCGATTATTTCTCCGGCTTGCTCACCGTTCTGTTCAGTAGCGTGCTGACGGACGGGGTCCTCATACTCGTCTTCACAGCGATCTGTAATCTTCACAAAATCACCATACTGCTTGAGAGTAACCTCAACATTGCTGTAAGTGATATCAGCACCAGCAGGTTCAACACCCTCAGTCAGTGCAACAGGATCACCATTACCATCAACGACCAGTGCTTTAACGTCCCAACGACGCATGGAAAGAATCTTACCACTGTTCTTTGGTAGTGAGTGAGAGTCGCCAAATATATTCAATGCTTGAACGGGTTGCGCATGTGCCAGCGTTTCAGCCTCGGCATATACATTTGTACGTTGCGCGACAGGCGCAACAGTTGTCATAGTCATTTTATTTCACCATAAGAGTAAAGTTACGAGATACCTAGATTGGCAAATACCTGATCGAATATAGCATCTTCGTTAAGTTTATCACTTGCACCAGTTGCAGGTGACGCTTGTTGTTTCGTTGAAATACCTTGGGCAGCTTGTGTACGTTTCTCACGTTTCTTAACTGTAGCCTCGGCAATCTCTGTGGATTCTACTTCCTGGGCAGCTTTACTCTTATAACCTGTGGCAGACTTGAAGACGTTTAAGATGTTGTTAATCTCGTCAGCGTTAACAGCACTCTTTACGTGGGTCATTTCTGCAGGGGTAAGCGTTTTCTGCCAGTTTACAAATTCTTCAGATTGCACAGTCTCTTGCAGGTAGGGGTGTGTTTGTGACACAATCGATGTCTGCTCTTTGAGGCGTTGCACTCTCTGCATTTCATTGTTATTTGTAGCCGTAGTTTCAAACCGATTAGCTAACTCAGAAATCTGAGTCTGCTGTTGAGTGATTATATCCTCAACACGACCAAAATCAGCTTCGGGAAATTCTTTTTTCAATTCCTCAAATGAATCAGTAAATACACCTTTGTCATCAATGACAGGCGCAAACTGTTTCGGCTTAATCAATTCAGCTTTGTTATCAAGTTTCTTCTGTAGTGCAGACTGAGAAGCGGCCTGACGCATTACTGTCTGTTGTAACTTGTCAATCTCCATCTGATCTGGAGTTTTTTCATCGACGACTTCAGCATCAGCAGGTGGATCCACCTTGTCATCAACAATAACAGTCTCTTCGTCACTCACTACAGCATTAAATGCATCATCAAAATCTTTATCACTCATCTATACCGGCTCCTCACCTTGTAGATTGAGAACACGTTCAAACGCTCTGAGTTCACTTGCATTAATCAGGCGTTCCTTATCTGTAACATCAACATCAATACACCGCTCAGTGCAGTATTTTATCTGTTCTTTTAGAAACTTCTGTACTTCATACCACTCGATAGCCCGCATCAGTGTTGTTTCGTCTTAGGGTTTTGTGATTCTATTAGAAATTCATTCGCCCGGTCATTCTCTTTCGCGGCAGCAGTCATGGTTATCTCACGCTCCTTGGCCTTCTGCTTGAATGCGAGTTCACCGACTTTACCCTGACCATCTCGTTCCATCTTCTCTCGCTCAAGTTCAAGTTTCATTACCGCAATCTTAGAATCAGCTTCTGCTTTCTGCTTCTTAAACTTCAATTCTTCTATTGCGAGCTGTGTTTTAGCCTGAGATTCCTGAACACCGACATCGATTTTCTTCTGTTCGTTCTGGGCTTCAAGCATATTTGCTTGGGCTTCTATCTCTTCCGGGGATGGTTGAGGCGGATTCTCTTCAGCCTTCTTCGCCATCTCTTCCTCTGAGAATGTAACAACTTTGGGATCAAACTGTAGACCACGAATAATTTGGTCATACATAGAATCCCAGTCAGTCTTTGCTGCAAAATGAGGATTACTACCAGCAATCTGCGACAGATTCATCGCGTTCATCATCTGTGTTTGTTTCAGCAGCAGCCTACTGGTACCATGAGCATTCGGGATAAACCTCCCGTGAACACCTTCAATTGGGTTATTTTGCATGGCGTCATCAATCAGACGACCAACCATTGGAATAGTTACAAAATCATCATAGTCTTTTATGATCCTACGCTGAGTTGCATTTGCAGCATTCATCAGTAATTCAAGCGATTCAGTCGCCATCCTGGATTGTTCAGCGGATATCTCACCACCGGCAATCTGCGGCAGTTGAGTCTCTACATCAGCAAATGCGAGTGCTGTTTGTAGTATAATCATATTCTCTTCAACACCAGATGGAACATTGAAGAAGTGAAACGCTTTACTCGGATCAACACCAGGACGTTTCATCCGCCACCCTTTGTTAGCGGTCATATCCAGAGTTACTTCACCATCAATTGGAATCGGTTCAACGATATTCGGATCATAAATCCACTGCGGTCCAACGGATAAATCAGCGTTATCATGTATACGATCCCACGAAGCGTTGACGTCCTGTTGCTGTTTTCTTATTAACCGGGGGACACCAGGAGATGCGAGGAAGCAAGTAGTATCACGATCATAACAGAATACTGAGTATGGTCGCTCATCTGTTTCGAGCGGATTAGGGCAGAACTTTAGCAACCTGCCTGATTCAGATACCCATGCAAGTATTTCAACATCAAATTCATTTTCGTCAAGATCATCCTCTTCAAATAGGTTTCCCTCACGTTCGGGTTCTTTTTGGCAGAGATCCTTAACCATATCAACTGGAACAGTCATGTGACATTTCCATATAACGTACGTTTCGGAACGATCATCAGCAGACGACTCATCACGAAGTTCGGTAATATGATCAGGAGGTGTTGCATATGTTTCGGTGTTGATGATATCAAGAATTTCTTGGGTGTTAAAACCACTATCACCGAGCAGAAGGTTTTGAAGATCAACCTTTGACAGCCAATTGCGATAAAACTCAAACGCGCAATCTTCTTGTTTGGCTACAGATAAATCAGGAAAGTAATCCCAGATAGTACGAGACTTAACGGACGTTACGTCAGCAAGCTCCATACTTAACGTATTTACAAGCTCACCTTCACCATCTTTCCCCTGGTTCCATGTCTTACGAGGCTGGGTATCTTTGACAGGTGCTTCGAGGATTCCACACCCCAACTGAGTAGCTTGCTTGATGATGAATCGACCTTGACTCTCATAATTAGAATCATCAAGTAGTTCGACTATATTGTTTTCGAGCGTATCGGAGGACTGTTCAGCCTGCTCTTTATGTTCTGCAGGTACAGTACGATCAGGATCAACTGAGAAATTCTTTTCACCGGCTACAAACAGGATATCACTAATTCGTGATTCTGCAGTTAATGTTTTTGGTTTTGTGATGTTATGCACATGACCTTTGGTATCCAGGTCTTCAAGCTGTATAATATCCTCGATCCAACGGCTAGTTAACCACTGTCGATCTTCAATAGCCTGTGTACATTTCTGAGCGATGAACTGTCCTAGTACTGAACCAGCAACAGGAACCTCATCGGGGTTAGTATTTGTATCCATGCTACACGGATAACACTAAGTAACACGATTGTCAAGTTTATGTGTAATCAGTAACACTATCCTCCATACTTACGTGATGATAGCTGCATATCGTCGCTATCTGACAGAATTGGTATGTCAAATAACATCGTGAGAGCATACCCAAGTGCCGCCACCAACGGGTAATCCTCAGCCTTGAGTTTTGTATAGTCTGTCGGCATTGATTGGATAGCTGCTGGCACCCTAGACTCATTAAATAACCACAGATGTTTAGGATCGAGCACCGTGGTTATTGCCTCCCACTCACTACTAATCGACGTACTATCCGACGGTATCGAACTAAAAAACAACTGAGGTTTCCTACTTCTGAACGCCTGGATGTGATGCCTGGTTAATATCTCGTTCCGTTCCTTGTCAGGATTCCAGAAAAACTCATTTACTTTAATGCGCCTCATCGCTGACAATACTTTAATTAAATCATTGAACGTCTTGCATACTACGTCAGCAAGTAAATAATAATTGGTAACACCATGAAACCGTTCCTCGCCAAGCACAACGGCTGTATTCTCTGCAACACCGCAGTAAATTCTATCGAAGATTATTATATTACTACCAAAGATATAACCCTGTTTCGTATAGTTGCTAGAAATATTAACTGAGATCGTATCCATTAGCAGCTCCTTCTGTATAAAACGTTAATTTAAGTGAATCGAAGCGATCTGGAGACCGTCTGAGTAAATCCTTAATAACAGATTTCTTCGACACTCTCAGTTTACCATCATCACCGATCTGATATGTGTATGCCGCAAGCTCTTCGATCAACATCTCATCAGGAGGTAACATGGCAGTATCACCCTGTAACCATAAACGTACAGCCCATGCAAGTTGATCATTCAACAGTTTAAAAT
>Ga0307987_1000087_pt1 | contig 53024 bp, 39 predicted proteins | sample EllFjometagen181_FD_203157 | JGI IMG/M metagenome (GOLD analysis project Ga0307987, IMG submission 203157) | Marine microbial communities from Ellis Fjord, Antarctic Ocean - #181 | ecosystem: Environmental > Aquatic > Marine > Unclassified | place: Southern Ocean | collected 2014-10-08 | reverse complement strand
AGGTAGCCATCGGCCGAGGCGTGGACCCGGTGCAGCTTGGCCGGGTCCTCGCGCAGCACATAGGAACCGTCCGTACCGGTGATGTATGAGTAGTTCTCGGCGCGGACTCTGGCCTCGTGGATGGGCTCGCCGTCTTCGTTCAGCACCACGCCCCGTACATGCACGCCCCGGGTCAACGGGATGGTGATCGAGCGCTGGACCACACTATCCACGTTCTCACGGGTCACCGATACATAGCCTCTGGCCGCCGCTGTCACCGAGCTGACACCGCAGGGCAGATCAACGACGCTCCAGCGCCTCGGCTCGACCATCTCGCCAGCGAAGATGTCACTCGTCGGCGGTGAGCCCCAGTGCGCGAACGCGTGGACCCGGACGTACTCGAGGTCCGCATCGTCATCCGGCGCCAGCAGCACCTCGAGGGGGCAGCGGTCGTGTTCGTCGAAGGCAGGGGCCGTGGGCTCTGGCTCTGGTTCCGGAGTGGGCGCTGCGTCGGGCCCGCTCTTGTAGGTGGTGACGGCCTCTGGTCGCGTCCCCTGGAGATCCGGCGCGGGCGGCGCAGGCTCGAGCCAGCGCATCAGGCCCAAGACCAGCAGCGTCAGCATCAGGGCGGCTATCAGGGCCATGGCCCCCAGCACGAGTCCGAATCCGACCTTCCGCTTGCCCATCGTCGACTCCGTGGGGCAGTCTACATCAGAGCTGGCGGCCTGGGCTCGGGATAGGATGCGGCCATGAGCTTCGACCCCTCCGAGATCCCCTACCCCCCCAAGGTGCACGCCTACGAGCTGCCTGGGGGCTGGTACGTCTGGGCGGGACGCACCGCACAGGACAACGAACGCCTGTCGCTGAAGGTGGCCCGCAACGACGACTGGTGGTTCCACCTACGGGGCATGCCCAGTAGCCACGTGGTGCTGTTCGTGCGCGACGGGGTGGAACCCGACAACGCCACGGTGCGGGCGGCTGCGGCCATCGCGGCGTGGCACTCCAAGCAACGGGGGGGCGGCACGGTGGCGGTCACGGCCACCCGCGCCCGCTTCGTCAGCAAGCCCAGGGGCGCCAAGGTGGGCACCGTGATGATCCGCAAGGAGAGGAAGCTCAAGGTCAAGCCGGCGATTCCGGGCTGACCCAGCGGGGCACCGGGGCCCTCAGGCTTCCTTCAGCAACTCGATCAGGGTCTTGACCGCCGCGGGAGAGGCGATGAGGCTCTGGTGGGCGAAGGGCTGGGGGATGGTGCGAATCTCGATGTTGCGGATGCCGGGGATGGTGCAGCGAGACTTGGGGGCCACCGGGTCGAAGCTGCCGTATACGGCGATGATCTCGGGGCCATCGGGTAGGCCCTTGTCCTCGAGGCTGGTCAGGAAGTCCGAGCCTGGCAAGCACTGGCGGGCGGCGGGGCAGCAGGGACCGATGGTGGCCACCGCGGCCACGGCGCTCCAGGAACCCCGCACGGGGGTGCCCAGGGTGATCATGCGGCGGACCCGCTCGGCACCGCCCAGCTCGATCAGGTAGTGCAGGCTGATGAGCCCGCCCAGGCTCATGCCCACGATGTCGCAGCGTTCGTGCTCGCCGCTGTCGAGCACCTGATCCACCCGGGCCGAGAGCAGGCTGGCCGAGGTCTCCACCGCCGCCATGTTCAGCAGGGGCAGGCGCACGGTGTAGGCCTCGAGGCCCGCGCGCTCGAGGGCCCACTGGAAGGGCAGCATGGAGACGCGGGGGGCGAACAGGCCGTGGACCAGGATGACGGGGGGCTGGGCGAGCATGGGGGCTCCGGGCGAGCGCGAGGGGGGGAGGGGACAGGCTACCTCATCCATCCTCGAACAGTGCGGCCTGCTGGGGGAAGGCGTGGCCTTCGTGGGCCAGCAGCCAGCGCTTGGCAGCCAAGCCGCCGCCGAAGCCGGTCAGGCTGCCATCGGCGCCGATCACCCGATGGCAGGGCAGGATGATGGGCAGGGGGTTGGCGCCGTTGGCCGCTCCCACCGCACGCGCGCTGCCGGGCTTGCCGAGCTGATCCGCCAGGGCGCCGTAGGTGGTGGTTCGTCCCCACGGGATGTCCGCCAACAGTGCCCACACCGAGCGCTGGAATGTGGTGCCCCGAGGTGCGAGCGCGAGCTCGAAGCGCTGGAGCTCTCCCGCGAACCATGCCTCGATCTGCCCTGTCGCGTCGGCCAGCGCCGAGAGGTCGCGACGCCAGCCGTCCAGGGGTTGGGCGGGTGTGCCGTCGACGGCGAAGATTACCTGCCGCAGGCCCTCGTCGTCTGCGGCCAGCAGCAGGGGTCCGATGGGCGTGGTGGCGTGGCTGTAGCGCATGGTGCTGCCAGGGCATCGAGGCGTCGTTCCCTTATCCGCCTTGCTCCGCCCGCCGCACCATCGCGGCCACGTGATCGAGCATGGCCTGCTTGGGCTCGCCGCTGACCTGCCAGGTCATGTCCACCAGGTCTCCGCCGGCCAGATCCTGCTCGCCCAGGAACACGCCGCCCATCATGGACAGGTGCTCGGGCATGGTCTCGATGCGGTTGGCGGTGGCCCACATGCGGGCCCAAGCTCGGGCGGTGGCCTCTGGGTTGTAGCCCCCACAGCCCAGCATGATGAGCTGGGGCGCCAGCCCGCGGATGCGCTCCATCAGCGCCACCATGCCGTTGTTGGTGAGCTCGAGGTGGGAGAGGGGATCGGTCCGGTGGGTGTCCGCCCCCACCACCGCGATGCAGATGGTGGGAGAGAAGGCCCGCACCCGCCCGTCGATGAGGGCGTCGAAGGCCGTCACGGCCACCTCGTCGTCGGCGCCCGCGGGCAGGGGGACGTTCACGGTGTAGCCCAGCCCTTGACCCTCGCCGCGCTCGTGGTCGAAGCCGCCCCAGGGGTACAGGGACTCGCCGCTTTCGTGGATCGAGGCGCAGAGCACCCGGGGATCGTCCAGGTAGGCGTCCTGCACGCCGTTGCCGTGGTGGGCGTCGATGTCCACTACCGCCACCCGGTGACCCGCAGCCAGCAGGGCGTCGACGGCCACCAGGATGTCGTTGACGTAGCAGAAGCCTTCGGCCGCCCGCCTGCTGGAGTGATGCAGGCCCCCCAGGGGGTTGAACACCAGGGTGGCGTCCTCTTCGAGCACCAGGCGCACGGCGGTCATGGTGGCCGCGCAGTACAGCGCGACGTAGTCGGCCAGCCCGGGGAAGATGGGGCACTCATCGCTGCCCAGCCCGCGCTCGATGAGGGACGGGTCGATGTCGCCGACCGAGGCGCGCTGGATGGCCTGGAGGAAGCCGTGGTCCACCGAACTGGACCAGGTCTCGAGGGGGTGTTCATCGGGCTCGACCACCCGCATCCAGTCCTCGGTCAGCCAGCCTTGGCGATCGAGGATCTCCCGCAGCTGCAGCACGCGGTCGGGACGGAAGGGATGGCTCGAACCCAAGGAGTGCTGGGCGAAGCGAGGACTGTAGACGAAGAAGGCGCGCACGGACCACCTCGGGTGTGCGCAGTCTATCCAGCGTCGGTCGAACAGCAGCGATGTGCTGGGCGCAGCATGATCTCGCAGAGGGGTTTGGTCGGTCGTGGCCTGCGTGGGATCAGGCGGCGCGTCGCTTGGCCATGTTGGCCACGTGGCGGCCGTGGTCGCGGGCGCGCTGGAGATCTTCGGGGCCCAGCAGTGGCGGTGGGCTGGCGGGGGAGTCGGCCAGGGGCGGGGCGGCGATGCGCATGCCGTGGTGCCGCAGGGTGGAGTGGAAGGAGTTGAGGATTCGGTCGGGGCTGAGCTGCTGAGCCGCGGCGGACAGGAACACCGACCCGATCTTGTCTGTCAGGAGGCCCTTGGCCCACATGGCTCCGGCGCGGTCCAGGAAGCTGCGCATCTGGGCGGCCATGGTGCCGAAGCGGGTGGGGGTGCCGAAGAGCACGGCGTCGTAGGAGACGAGTTCTTCGGTGGTGGCCACCGGGGCGGCCTGGTCCAGCTGGTAGCCGCTTTTTCGCGCCAGGTGTTCGGGCACGATCTCGGGGACGCGCTTCAGCTCGACCTGGGCGCCTGGAACCTGGCGTGCGCCATCGGCCACGGCCTGGGCCAAGGCTTCGGTGTGCCCGTAGGCGCTGTAGTAGAGCACCAGGATTCGAGGCATGAACTCTCCTTGGAATACATAGCCTTTGTGGGGGGCACGGGGGGCGGATGATCCGTCATCAGTTGTCAGCGGGAAAGCAGGAGAATTCGCGTATTGTCAGCCGCCGAGTGTGCCCGCCCTGAAGTCGCTGACGGCCTGCTCGATCTCCTCGGCCGTGTTCATCACGAAGGGCCCGTAGCGGACCACCGGCTCGGCGATGGGACGGGCCGCCAGCAGCAGGAAGCGGAGCTCTTCCTCGCCGGCCGAAGCCACCCGGACGCGGTCACCGTCGCCCAGGCTCACCAGGGTGGAGCGGGGCACCCGCATGGTGTCGGTGCCGATGCGCGCGTGGCCGGTGATCACGTAGATGAAGGCGTTGTGACCCCGGGTGGCCGGAACTCCGGCCTCGGTGCCCGGAGGCAGGGTCATGTCCAGGAAGAGGGGGTCGGTGACGATACCGTGGACCGGGCCGTCGTGACCGAAGGCGCGGCCCGCGATGACCCGCACGACGCCGCCGTTGGATAGCTGCACCACGGGGATCCGGTCGGGCGCGATGTCCTGGTAGCGGGGCGCCATCATCTTGTTGGCGCTGGGCAGGTTGATCCAGAGCTGGAAGCCCCAGAGGCGGCCGTCTCGCCGCAGGGGCATCTCCGAGTGGACGATGCCGCGTCCCGCGGTCATCCACTGCACCGAACCCGGCTCCAGCAGTCCGTGGTTGCCCTCGGAGTCGGCGTGCTCCATGGCCCCTTCGAGCATGTAGGTCACCGTCTCGAAGCCCCGATGGGGGTGGGCGGGGAAACCGGCGATCCAGTCCCGGGGGTCGTCGCTGCGGATCTCGTCCAGCATCAGGAAGGGGTCGAGCTCCGGCATGGAGCGGCTGCCCAGGCTCCGCAGCAGGCGCACGCCCGCGCCGTCCTGGGTGGGGAACGCGGGTACGATGCGCCGAGTGCCGCGCTGGCGCTTGGCTCGTAGGGCTTCGAGGTCGATCTTGTCGGTGGCAGCTTCGAACATGGGGCCTCCGCGGTCGCGAGTCCCCGTCAAGATGCGCGCGTGGCTCTCCCAGAGAAGCGCCTGGGGCGCCGCCCTGTGAGCACGCTCGCTCAGATGAACGATGCCGCTGTCAGCGCCAGTGAGAGCCCATGGGCTGTGGGGGCTCGTCGAGCCCCTTCAGGATCACCACCCCCCACTCGGCCGCGTGGTAGCCGCTGCGCTCCATGGGTTCGTGGGCGGGTGTGGCCACCTTCCGGCAACCCGGCTCGAGCACGAACAGGGCCCGGAGGATCTGCTCGGGGGCGGGCTGGATGGGCAGTGCGTAGAGGCTGCGGACCTGCGGGTAGATGGTCAGCTTGGCCGCGGCGGGGAAGACCGGGTCCCAGAACTCGGCGAAGTCGGCGATCTCGTTGGGCAGGAAGCCCATGTCGGCCATGGCGGCTTCGATGGTGGCCTGGGCCTGGTGGCCGTTGCTGCACCAGCCCTGGCTGTACTGGAACGCGGTGGGGTCCAGGGCCAGCTCGTAGAACAGGCTGTCGCGGGGGCCTTCGGCGGTCTCGAGGCGACCGTCGGGGTGGGCCACCACCTGCCAGCCACCCCGGGGATAGGCGGGCTCCGAGGCCAGCAGGCGCTCGGGATCGAAGATCTTGACCTGCACCGCCGTGGGTTCCCGGGGGTAGAGGTAGAGGTAGGGTGCCCAGTCACCGCCGGTGTTGCACATGCTGAGCTCCACCTCGCTGGTCTCACCCTCGACGATGTCGACCTTCGCGCAGCCCCAGCAGTCGCCGGTGTAGCCGATCACGCCGTACTCTCCGACGGGTAGCGTGCCCTCGAAGGTGCTCGAGTAGCTGACCGCCAGGTCGGCCACGCGGGTGTCTTTCCATGTGCCGCCGCCGGTGTCCAGCGCCGGGTCGCAGGCCACCTCTCCAGACAGCACGCTCCAGACGGCGACAGTGCTGGGGGGGGAACAGGGGTTGTGGATGATGCGGCCCCGCAGGTTGGCGTCGGTGTCCGCGTCGCTGTCGGCGTCAGCATCGGCGTCACTGTCGGCGTCTGCGTCTGCGTCTGCGTCTGCGTCTGCGTCTGCGTCTGCGTCGGTGTCCGCGTCCGCGTCTGCGTCAGCATCTGCGTCGGTGTCACCGTCGGCGTCGGTGTCGGTGTCCGCGTCGCCGTCGGGCTGTTGGGTGTCGGGCTTGTCCTCGCCGCAAGCGGCGGCCAGGAACAGCAACGGGGTGAGGACGAGCAAGTGAGCTCGCATGGTGTCTCCTCGATGTACGGTGCCCGTGCCTGACTGTGGCTACTCTATAGCCGACAATGGGCGTATTCCGAAGTGAGAATCTTGCTACATCCAGGTGGGCAGTAGCGGGGTGGGGCGCTCGAGCCCGTCCAGCAGCATCAGCCCCCACTCGGCGGCGTGGTAGCCCGTGCGCGGCATGGCCTCGAGCTTGGCGGGGTAGACCTTGCGGCAGCCGGGCTCGAGCACGAACAGGGCCCGCAGCAGGCGGTCGGGCGCAGGGTTGATGGGCAGCCGGTATAGCGACTGGATCTGGGGGTAGATCGTGAGCTGTGTGGCCGCGGGGAATTGGTGGTCCCAGAAGTCGGCGAAGTCGGCGATCTCGTTGGGCAGGAAGCCCAGATCCGCCATGGCATGCTCGATGCTGGCCTGGGCATTGGCGCCATCGGTGCACCAGCCCTGGGCGTACTGGAACGCGGTCCGATCCAGCAGCAGCTCGTAGAAGATGAAGTCCCTGGGGCCGTCGGCGGTGAGCAACTGGCCATCAGGCCGCGCCAGGACCTCCCAGCCACCCGTGGGGTAGTCGGGGTCGGCCGCGGTGATCAGGTCGGGATCGACGATGCGTACGTTCACCGCCGTGGGGTGGGTGGGGTAGAGGTAGAGGTAGGGGGCATCGGCCACGTTGTAGTAGTCCAGGCGGAGCTCGACGTCGGTGGTCGCGGCTTCGGTGATGGTGAACGGCCTGCAGCCGTAGCAGTCGCCGGTGTAGCCGATCACGCCGTAGTCCCCAGCGGGCAAGGTGGCGCTGAAGTTGCTCGAGCTGACCGCTGGACGATCGATCAGGGTGTCCTTCCACTCACGGCCGCCGGTGTCCCAGCCTGGCGAGCAGGCGGCTTCGCCGTGCAGCACTGACCAGACCGCCACATCAGAGGGGTCCGAGCAGGGATTGCGGACGATCTGACCTGTGAGGTTCGCGTCGGTGTCGGTGTCGGCGTCTGCGTCTGCGTCTGCGTCTGCGTCGGCGTCGGCGTCGGCGTCGGCGTCGGCGTCAGCGTCAGCGTCTGCGTCTGCGTCGGCATCGGCATCGGCGTCGGTGTCGCTGTCAGCGTCGGTGTCCGTGTCGCTGTCGCCCTCGGGAGGCTGCGTATCCACCGGGTCTTCCTTGTCGCCGCAAGCGATGGTCAGGCAGGCTCCGAGGACCAGGAACAGGGTGGTGCGCGTCATCTCGTCTCCAGGGTGCGGGGCGGGTTTGGCACACTCTACACGCACGGGAGCAGACCTGCATATTCACTCTGCAATGGGCGGTTTCTCGAGACGAATCGTGTCAGCCGCCCCAGGCGACCGCTTCGCTATCTACACCACATCGTGTCAGTGCGGTGCTCGAGCTGGCGTGGGTTATCTGGGGGGGGCTGGCTCGCATGTGTGGAGGAGCCGTGGCCCGATGGAAGTTCCAGACTTGGAGTCCCGAGGTCGCCTTCGTGGCGGCGTTGGTCATCTCCATCGTGATGGCGCTGCATGCCCCCGGAGTGGTCCAAGGCGACGAAAAGGGTTTTCTCTACTACGGCACCATGCAGGCAGAGATGTTCGTGGGCTGTGTCGGTGGGGACGATCAGGCCTGCGTGGACTGGCGCTGGGCCGAACCCTACGACGGCTACGGCAGCCACAATCCCAAGCTCGGCCTGTACATGCTCGGCGTGGTGGACCACGCCACACGGGGGCTGCCGGTCCAGCATCGTGTCCCCGCCATGCGATTGATCTGGGCCTTGATGGGCGCCCTGTGTGTCGGGGGCCTGGCCCTGCTGGCAAAAAACGACCGCGCGCGAGCTGGCGGCATCATGGCCGGTGTGCTGCTGCTGGGGCATCCGGTGTTTCGGGCCTGCCAGGTGGCGCTGCTGCCGGACCTGCCCATGCTGCTGTTCGTGCTGGCGGCGCTTCTGTGTGCGCAGAAGGGGCTGGCAGCCACACGCTTCGGCCAGGGCCTGTGGCTGATGGATGCCGGGGCTTTGGCGGGGCTGGCGGTGGCCACCAAGCTGTACGCCCTGGCGCTTCTGCCGGTGCTGCTGTTGATGGTGTTGGTGGGCTGGCGCAAGGTGGGCTGGCGGGGCTGGCTGGGTTTGATGCTGGGGCTGGCGGTAGGCCTGGTGGTCTTCGTGGGCACCAACCCCTACCTCTGGCACCATCCCCAGGAAGCCCTGCGCGCCATGACCACCGGCCATGTGTTGGCGCAGGGCGGTGCGCTCACGGGCACGGGTTCCGGGGTCGACAGCTTGCGCTTTTTGGCTTGGCTGCCCTTCTCCATGCCCCTGGTGCCTCCGCTGAACAGCCGCAGCGAGATCATGGGTCTGGGGCCCATCTGGATCACCTGGTTCGGGATGGTGGCTTGCGCCATCGGCCTGCTCATGCACATCCTGCGCCGCCGCTGGTTGCCGCTGGTGTTTCTCGTCTCCACCTTCGCGCTGACGGCCTGGGTCATCACCCGCTTCGAGCCTTCCTGGCTCTATCCGCGGGCATTCCTGCTGCCGTCGGTGGCCGCGGTCTGGTTGGCGAGCTGCATCCTGGACGCCCTGGGTCCGCCCCGAAGTGGGAGCTAGAGGAGCCAGCAACATTGCCGGCCTGGGCTTCCTTGCATCGCGGTTGGTGGATCAGGGGTCGAACGCTCGTCGGGCAAGGCTGCGTCGCCGCAGCTTCGGTCCTGCATTGGCAAATAGGGCCTCGTGGGCTCCCTTGCGCTCTCGGGTGCTGCGGTAGTTTCGCCAGGTCCAGCTTCGGCTGAGATCGCAGTCTGTCAGGACGTCGAAGCGAGGATCGCAGAGTACCCGCTCCACAGCGCGGAGGTCCCCTTCGGCGATGGGCTCTGTCTGGTTGATGGGTCCATGAGTCATCTCGAGATCCCGTGCGATCCGACGTTTCGACAGCGGGGTGCAGGCGACGAGGCTTTGAATGAGCAGGGTGCGTGCTGGGCCCCGCCGATGAAGCTGGCCCAGGGTCTGACGTGTCAGTGCCGACACGGCGGTGGTCACCTGCTCAGCGGTGGCGTCGCGCATGCCTCGCAGGCCGTAGGGCAGCTCTGTGCCCTCCACCCGCACGCTGGGATCGCCCGAGACATACGCGTGGTGACGGGAGGGGTTGGGCTCGACGGGAAGCACCCCTGGCAGCGCGAGCGCCACCGCATCGCGGTGTCCGCTGAACGGCCACGCCAGCGGGTCCGCCACCAGTTTGTCACGGCAGGGGTTCAGCGCCACGTAGCGTACGGTTCGCCGGAGGTGCTTGCTGTCCAGGACCGGCTCCGGCGGCTCGGCTGGGAGCCAGACGCAGCGGCCTGGCTCGCCGCGGTGGTGGTTACGCCAGCAGGCAAACCCGCGGATGAAGCCGAGCCAAGCCTCCATGCTCAGCTGGCGGATGACCAGGTGGACGTGGTCCGGCATGACAACCAGGGCACGGGGGGACCCCAGCCGTAGCAGCCCTGACCATAGAGCTTGGGCCTCGCTCCAGTCGTGGAAGAGGAACTGGGGAGGAAGAGCGTGTGCAGAGAAATGGAGCATGGCTTCTCGAGAAGCAAGATCGATACCAACGGGTCAGCGCGGGCGGGCTTTTCGCGAAAGCAGACCCAAGAGAGGCAATAACGATATATCGGTTCCTGGCGGACCTGTGCTTTGGGCGTCAAAATCGTCGAACTGTCGACGGTGAGTCTGACGATCTTCGACGGTTTACACATTCGGCGTCTGGCGATCTGCAACAAGGCTTGCGCTCAACCATCCGACTTGGCGACAGGGTGCGCCCGAACCATCCACTTGGCCGAGGTGCATGGTACTCCCCACGGTAGAATGGGGGTTTTCGTCGTCTCGTATTGCCTCGTGTCGTCTTGGTGCGCGTCAGTGGATGGTACACCCTGAACCTGTCGCGGAACTGGATGGTTCACCCTGATCCTGCTTGCGTGTCAGCCGTCAGGAGTCACGCTCCCGTCGGGCGAGCGCTGCTGGCCGGGTGTAGGCTGGGGGAGCGCTGCACCCGAGGGGACCCTCATGCGACCCGTGCTTCTGTCGACCTTGCCTTCGCTCGCGCTGGTGGGCTGCGCCCTGTTCGGTGGCTCCAAGGCCGACGACACCGCGTCACCGTACCTGCTGGTGCTCGAGGATGCGCACAACTACCGCTTCGAGCAGGCTTTCGAGACCACCCCTGTGGCGGTGCAGGACTGCCCCGAGGATCTCACCATCGACTGGTCGGGGGTCACCACCGACCTGGTGGGGCGAACCGTTGACCCCAGCGCCGACATCGACAAGATCATCCTGGCGGTCCTGATCGATCTCGACGTTGATGAGGTGCTGCAGGCCATCGCCAGCGAGTCGCTGTCCCAGTCGAGCTTTGTGGGCGCCGTCGAGTACGAGCCCTCGGGCGGCGAGACCGCTGCGCCCCTGTCGGAGTTCAGCTTCAACGGGGTCTCCATCGATGTGCACACCCGGATCTGCGCCGTTCATGAGCAAACGTTCTTGTTGGGGGCGACGACGGGCCTGTACGAATACCGCATGTTCGCCTTCATCGAGCCCATGCCGGATGAGCCCAACACCACCGTCGCCCTCGACTCCAGCCTGACCACCATGGATCTCACCGTAGACCTCGAGCGCGGAGGGGTCATCTCGGTCCCCAGCCACCAGCCCATGGTCGTCGATTGGTCGGCGCTGACCACCGATGGACGGGGCAACTCCCTGAGCCTCACCAACCTGGACCGGCTGGAGATCGCTCACTTCGCACTCACGATCCCCGAACTCGAGGCCAACTTTGTCGATCTGGAGTCCCAGGCCCTGGAGCTCTACACGACCCAGACCGTCTACGACTCCAACAGCCTGGATCTGTCCCTGGCCATCGATGCCAGCGGCACCCCCTTCGCTGGCTTCACCGACGAAGGCCTGTGGTTGCTGGGTCTGTTCTGCACCACTTGTGCCAGCGCCCCGCCCCACTTCCTGGCGGTGATCCAGGCGGAGTAGCCGCTAGTTGCATCCGCCGGTGCCGGTGCACTCGAAGCTCTCCACGCCGTCCCAGTTGTGGTCACCGCCCGCTGCGTAGACATCTTGTGGGGCGTTGTCGTTTGCGCCGGTGCCCCAGTCGCAGGCGACGGACTCGAGCTCGCCTTCCACCCGGGCGCCGCCGCCTGAGCCCGAAGCGGTGTTGCCGGTGACCTCGCTGGTGCTCAGCAGGGTGCTGGTGCCTGCGGCCACGAAGACCCCTGCGCCGTCCGCGGCAGTGTTGTTCGAGACCGAGCCGTCGGTCAGGCCGAACATGGCGTTGGCCAGCAGGCCTCCGCCATTGCCCGTAGCGGTGTTGCCCTCGAAGAAGGCCTGCTCCATCGCGGTGAGGCCATCCACGAAGGCGCCGCCGCCGTGCTCGGCGCTGTTGGCGGAGAAGGTGCCACCATACCAGCCACCGTTGCCCTCGAAGTGCACCCCACCCCCGTAGATACTGGCTTCGTTGGACACGATGGTGGCGTCACCGGTGCGGGTGTCCACCTGGCTGCTGGACATCGCTGCGCCGCCGCCGAACTCGGCGCTGTTGTGCTCGAGCACCAGGCCGGTGACCTCGGCGTTGACCTCGTGCAGGTAGAGCCCACCACCGCTGGACGCCGCGGTGTTGTCCTTGCAGTACAGATCGCTGATGGTGACGCTGCCGCTGGCCATCAGGGCGCCGCCCCCCAGGGAGTCGGCGGTGTTGCCCCACAGCTGGACGTCGGACAGGGTGACGTCGCCGGTGGTGTGGAGTCCGCCGCCGTAGGTGGTGGCGCCGTTGTTGTCGGCGCGGGTGTCGCTGAGGGTGGAGCCTGGCTCCATGTCCACGCCCCCACCGCGCTCTGCGTTGTTGCCGTCGATCTCACCGCCAGAGAAGGTGCTGTCGTCGTCGATGTAGACCCCCCCGCCCTTTTCTGCGCTGTTCCGGGAGTAGCGGCCGCCGTCGAAGCTGCCGGCGTCGGCCACGTACAGGCCACCACCGTTGGTCGCAGTGTTGTCGGTGAAGGAGCAGTCCGCGTCGGCGCTGCCGGCGCCCATGGTGATGTACCCACCCCCGCCGTAGCTGGCCTGGTTGTCGGTGAAGCTCGAGTCCTCGATCACCACCGATCCCACGTAGAATCCGCCGCCGGTGGTCTCGGCGACGTTGTCGATGAAGCTGCTGTCCGCGATGGTGGTCTCGCCCTTTTCGGGTCCGAACAGTCCGGCGCCGTACTTGGCCTGGTTGCCCGTGACGACGCAGTCTTCGATGCGCAGGCCCGTGGCGTTCCAGGCCTGGATGGCGCCGCCCAGAGATTGGTCGCCCAGGGCGGTGCTCCCGACGCCGCCGGTGAGGGTGAAGCCTCCGATGCTCAGGCTGCCGTCGGTGACCTCGACCGCCGAGCCAGTGCCCCCCGCGTCAATGGTGGTGTTCGCGGCGCCGTCGAGGCTGCCAAGGATCAGGTCGGCGGAGACCGTCAGCCCTCCGGTGTAGGTCCCCGGTCCCACCACGATACAGCCGGGGCCGGCGGCGATGGCGGTGGCGATGCTGTCGATGGGGTCGTCGGTCGAACCGCTGCCGCTGGCGGTCCCGCTGGCCTGGTCCACCAGCAGGGGCATGCTCGGGTCGGCGTCGTCGCAGTCGTAGGCGTTGCCTACCAGGCCGGGCTCGCCGGCGCAGGCCTCGGTGCTGTTGTCGGGATCGCCGAAGCCATCGCCGTCGCTGTCGTCGTACCAGGACTCCGGCGCGCCCACCGAGGGGTCGCTGTCGTCGCAGTCTTCGTCGGCGGGCACCCCATCGCCATCCGCGTCCACGACGCCGGTGTCATCGGCGCCGGTGTCGTCGCTGGGATCGTCCTTGTCACCGCAGGCGGGGAGGGCGCCCAGGATCAGGATCAGGCAGGCGGCGGACGGGAGGGTGGCTGGGCGCATGGTGACCTCTGTCGGGCGGGGGAACACCCTACCCGCGGCGGCCCCGGGTCACCAGCCCGCAACCCCGGTGACCCCTAGTCTTCGGCTAGCCCCAGCTCCTGCCTCAGGGCTTGGTTGTGGGCGTCGATGAGCTCGTCGGCCTGATCCGGCTCCCAGCTGCGATCCACGTCCCCGTGCAGTCGGCGGGGTGCGACGGCGACGCGCAGGCCCGCGGCGGTGCCGATGAGGCCCGCCAGGCTCACACCGGCACCGGCCGTGGAGAGGGCTGTGGAACCATCGTCTTGCTGGGCGGCCATGGCCAGCATGGTGACACCGCCACCCAGGGCCAGCGCACCCAAGCTGGTGGAAAGCAAGCCGCCGGTACGGGAGCGCTTGACCTGCCGCTGGAGCTGTTCGAGGGTGGTGGGATCTCCGACCCGACGAGCGAAGGTGAAGGCGTCGAGCTGTGCGCCGTAGCCGTCGAAGACCCCCCAGCGCTCGATGCTGGCGGGCTGGAAGCTGGTGATGGGCTGCGTGGCGGCGGGGATGGAGGTCAGGGGCTCGGGCTCGCAAGCCTGGGCCACCACCTGTTGGTAGACCCTGCGCTCGAGCTTCTCAGCGTCCCAGCGGGCCTGGGTGTCCGACTCATCGGCCAGGACGGCGGTCGCGGATAAAACCAGGGACAAGGCGGCGAGGGTGAGGGTCATGGGTGCTCCTGCCCAAGGATTATCGGATCATATAGGTGTGCCGATGTGCTAGTGTCACCCTGGAACTGACGGAGCGCAGTCGACATGTCCGAGCCCTGGTACGAAAACGATGCCTTCTGGGTGGCCATGACCACCGCCCTGTTCGATCCCGACCGCCTGGCGGCCACCCCGGACGAGGTGGAGGCCATCATTGCGCTGACGGGGCTGGTGCCAGGGATGAAGGTGCTCGATCTGTGCTGTGGGCCCGGTCGTCACAGCCTCGAGCTGGCAGGGCGCGGCCTGCGGGTGACCGGCGTGGACCGCACCCGCATCTACCTGCAGCGCGGTCGCCGCAAGGCTGCCCGTCGAGGACTCGAGGTGGAGTTCGTTCAGCAGGACATGCGGGAGCCCCTGGGCGCCCAGCGCTTCGACGTGGCCATCAACATGTTCACCTCCTTCGGCTACTTCGAAGCCCCCAGCGATGATCTGCGGGTGGCCGCCAACCTCCGCCAGGCCTTAAAGCCCGGTGGTGTGCTGCTCATCGACACCGTGGGCAAGGAATACGTCGCCCGCAGCTGGAAGGATCGCGACTGGGCCGAGCTCCTCGAGGGTGGCTACCTGCTGCAGGAGCGCAAGCTCACCCAGGGGAACAGCTGGATCGAGAACCGCTGGCTGCTCGTGCGCGACGGCGAGACCGAGGAGTTCATCATCGGCCACCGCCTGTACGCTGCCAGCGAATTGGTGGCCCTGCTCGAGTCGGTGGGCTTCGGGCCGGTGCAGGTTTTCGGCAGCCTCGACGGCGACCCCTACGATGAGAACAGCCAGCGCTTGGTATTGGTGGCCTTTGCGGGCTGAGGTGGGTTCGCGCTGGATGGGCGCTGTTGAGCTGCGGCGACTATGGAGCCGTCTGCTCGAATAGCGCCGCCATAGGCGGCCGGAGGTCCGTCTATGGCCGAGTTTGATGCCTGGGCGCCTTGGTACGACCTGATCCACCGTGGCCTGCCGGGTGAGGCGGAGTTCTACGTAGGTCAGGCGGTGCGGGGGGGCGGTCCTTTGCTGGACATCGGCTGTGGCACCGGCCGCATCGCCATCCCCGCAGCCATGTCGGGGATCGAGGTGGTGGGCCTGGATGTCTCAGCGGGGATGCTGGACATCTGCGAAGACAAGCTCGAGGCCCTGGACGATCTCCCGGGCAGCGTGGAGCTGGTCCTGGGGGACATGCGCGACTTCGAGCTCGAGCGCCGCTTCCCCATGGCCATCATGGCCTACCGCACCCTGATGCACCTGCTCGAGCCCGACGAACAGCTCGAGGCCCTTCGGTGCGCCATGGACAACCTCGAGCCCAAAGGCACCCTGATCCTCAACGTCTGGGCCGCCCGCCCAGAGCTCATCGGCCCCCTGGTCGGGCCGTCTGCAGGGGCGCTGCAGTTCGTGGGCCGACACGGCTTCGACGACGGCAGCGGCCTGGTGCACTACCGCGCCACCCGCTGCCAACCTCTGGCCCAGCGCATCGACGAGCAGCATCTGCTCCACGAGCTCGATGAAGACGGCCAGGTGGTGGCCAGCCACGGCCTGGCCTTGGAGCGGTGCTGGCAGAGCGTGCGGGAACTGGGCCACCTGGTGGCCCGCGCTGGCTTCGAGGTCGAGGCCCTGTTCGGTGACTTCGACTGCAACCCACCGGGCGAGGGCAACCAAGAACAGATCTGGGTGCTGCACCGGCCCGCTGACTAGTAGCTCTCGTAGGCCCCCAGGTCGTAGGCCAGCCCCAAGGGGCGGGTGATGCCGTCGATGTCGGTGCTCACCCCGTAGCTGCTGGTGTCCTGGCCCGCGTCGATGCAGTAGGCGGACGGCCAGGCCAGGGTGAAGTCGTCGGCGGCTTCATCGGTGAAGTTGGGGGCTTGGCTGACGTTGCCGTTGGTGCCGGTCTGGTCGTCGTAGCTGTAGCCGCTGCCGCCGTAGACGTCGTTGTCCTCCCAGGTGGTGGAGTCGAAGGCCTGGGAGTAGGAGCCGGAGGCGTAGATGTCCCAGCTTCCGGAGTCGTAGACGATGTTGTTGACGAAGTCGGTGGCCGGGTAACGCTTGGAGCTGCTCGTGATGTAGTAGTAGTCCAGGTAGACGCCGTAGCTGGTGGAGCCGACGATGGTGTTGTTGACCACGTTCGAGTCGTCGTAGTTCGCGCTGCTGGGCACCTCGAGCCACAGCCCGTGGGTGCTGTTCTGCAGCAAGACGTTGTTGCTGACGGTGGCGGTGGCTTTGAGCCAGATGCCGCCGCCGTAGCTGGCGGAGTTCTGGTAGAGCCAGTTGCCGTCGAAGGTGCCCGAGCTCTCGTAGACATACAGCCCGCCGCCGTAGGTGGCGCTGTTGTCGCTGACGGTGTTGCCCTGGAACAGGCCGTTGTAGTCGCTGGCGTAGACGCCGCCGCCGTAGGTGCCGTCGTTCTGATCGATGACGCAGTCGAGGATGGTGGCGTCTGAGCTGACGATGTAGATGCCGTGGGTGGTGCCGCCGCTGATGGTCACACCCTCGAGGGTGGCCGCGCTGGTCTCACCGGAGTCGAAGGTGACCACGCTCAGGCCCACCGAGGGGGCGATGATGGTGCTGGGGGCGCCGGAGGTGGAGTAGACATGGAGGTCCTCCCCCGCGAAGTCCAGCTGGGTGTCGTAGGTGCCGGGCTCGAGGGCGATCTCATCGCAGCTGCCCCGATAGGCCTGGGCGTACAGGATGCTGCCGTAGGGGTCGGACACATCACCGTTGCCGGCCAGGCCCACGGTGGGGTCCACGTACACCGGGCACACCGTGGCGCACTGGGAGCCGTCGTCCACCCCGTCGCAGTCGTCGGTGGGGCCGGCGTACTCGAAGGCACCCATGTCCGTGACCGGGCCCTGCAGGCGAGCGGTGGCCTCGTGGTCGGTGCCGACCCCGTAGCCGGAGACATCCCCACCGGTGTCCACACACAGGGAGCCCCAGCTCAGGGTGAAGTCGTCGGTGCCGGGGTGCGCAAAGCCCGGGTCCTGGGCGATGTTTCCGTTGGTGCTGGTCTGGCTCTGGCCGTTGTAGCCCGAGCCGCCGTAGACGTTGTTGTTCTCCCAGGTGGTGTAGTCGAAGGCCTGGGAGTAGGAGCCGGAGGCGTAGACGTCCCAGCTTCCGGAGTCGTAGACGATGTTGTTGACGAAGTCGGTGGCCGGGTAGCGCTTTGTGCTGCTCGAGATGTAGTAGTAGTCCAGGTAGACGCCGTAGCTGGTCGATCCGACGATGGTGTTGTTGATCACGTTCGAGTCGTCGTAGTTGGCGCTGCTGGGTACCTCGAGCCACAGCCCGTGGGTGTCGTTCTGGTACAGGACATTGTTGCTGACGGTGGCGGTGGCCTTGAGCCAGATACCGCCGCCGTAGCTGGCGGCGTTCTGGTAGAACCAGTTGCCATCGAAGATGCCCGAGCTCTCGTAGACATACAGCCCGCCGCCGTAGGTGGCGCTGTTGTCGCTGACGGTGTTGCCCTGGAACAGGCCGTCGAAGTCGCTGGCGTAGACGCCGCCGCCGTAGGTGCCGTCGTTCTGATCGATGATGCAGTCGAGGATGGTGGGATCCGAGCTGACGATGTAGACGCCGTGGGTGGTGCCGCCGCTGATGGTCACACCCTCGAGGGTGGCCGCGCTGGTCTCACCGGAGTCGAAGGTGACCACGTTCAGGCCCACCGAGGGGGCGATGAGGGTGCTGGCGGCGCCGGAGGTGGAGTAGACGTAGAGGTCCTCACCGGCGAAGTCGATGGGCTCGTCGTAGGTGCCGGGCTCGAGGGCGATCTCGTCACAGCTGCCGCGGTAGGCTTGGGCATAGCGGATGCTGCTGTAGGGGTCGGACAGGTCGCCGTTGCCACCGGGGGCCACCGCGGGGTCCACGTACACGGGGCAGGCTGTGGCGCACTGGGAGCCGTCGTCCACGCCGTCGCAGTCGTCGGTGGGGCCTGCGTATTCGAGGGCGCCAATGTCGGTGCCAGGCCCCTGTAGGCGGGCGGTGGCATCGTAGTCGGTGGTGACCCCGTAGCCGGAGACGTCCCCGCCGGTGTCCGCACACAGGGAGCCCCAGCTCAGTGTGAAGTCATCGGTGCCGGGGTACGCGAAGCCCGGGTCCTGGGCGATGTTGCCGTTGGTGCCGGTCTGACTCTGGCCGTTGTAGCCCGAGCCGCCGTAGACGTTGTTGTTCTCCCAGGTGGTGTAGTCGAAGGCCTGGGAGTAGGAACCGGAGGCGTAGACGTCCCAGCTTCCGGAGTCGTAGACGACGTTGTTGACGAAGTCGGTGGCCGGGTAGCGCTTGGAGCTGCTCGTGACGTAGTAGTAGTCCAGGTAGACGCCGTAGGTGGTCGATCCGACGATGGTGTTGTTGATCACGTTCGAGTCGTCGTAGCTGGCGCTGCTGGGCACCTCGAGCCACAGCCCGTGGGTGTCGTTCTGGTACAGGACGTTGTTGCTGACGGTGGCGGTGGCCTTGAGCCAGATGCCGCCGCCGTAGGTGGCGGTGTTCTGGTAGAGCCAGTTGCCGTCGAAGGTGCCCGAGCTCTCGTAGATGTACAGCCCACCGCCGTAGGTGGCGCTGTTGTCGCTGACGGTGTTGCCCTGGAACAGGCCGTCGTAGTCGCTGGCGTAGACGCCGCCGCCGTAGGTGCCGTGGTTGTCGTCGATGATGCAGTCGAGGATGGTGGGGTCTGAGCTGACGATGTAGATGCCGTGGCTGCTGCCGCCGGTGACGGTGACGCCCTCGAGCACGCTGGTGGAGGTCTCGCCCGAGTCGAAGGTGATCACGTCGCCACCCACGGAGGGCTCGATGATGGTGACCTCGGGGCCGCTCTCGGAGCTGACGGTCACCACCTGGCCGTTGAAGTCCACGTTCTCGTTGTAGGTGCCGGCCTTGAGCACGACCTCTTCACAGCCGCTGGCCGCGGCGTAGGCCAGGCCGTAGGCGACGGTGGGCAGGGGATCGCCGTAGCTGCCGTCGCCGCCCGGTGGGACGCTGGCGTCCACGTACAGGGGGCAGCCTTCTGACATGACGGTGACGGTGTCGGTGGCGGCGGTGCCCGCGTCGGTACCGTCGTGGGGCGTGACCGTACACACCCAGACCTCACCCACGGTGGTGGCGGATGCCGGGACCGTGTCGCCGCTGTGGGTCGTGGTGGTGGCGGAGCCGTAGCTCGCGCCGTCGACGGTCCAGGTGAAGGTGTAGAGGACGGTGTCGCCGTCGTCTTCGCTCGAGGCGCTGTCGATGGTGCAGACCAGATCGTCCACGGCTTCGACGGGGCTCGACGGCGCGATGGAGATGCCCGGTGTGCCCGGGGCGGTGTTGAGCACTGTGATGATGGATGAGCTGACCGGCGTGCCGTCGTCGGCGCCGTCGTTGGGGGTCGCTACCACGTGGACGTCCTGGCCGCGGTCGAACCAGCTCACACCACTGAGGCTCGAGCCGGTGGCGCCGGTGGACACGCCGTCGACGTACCAGTCGAAGCCGACGGTCACGGTGTCGCCGTCGGCGTCGGAGGTAGAGACCGAGGCGGTGATGGTGTCGTCTGTATAGACGCTGGCGGGGGACAGGGTGAGGCTGGTGATCACGGGCAGGCCGTTGCCCGCGCCGATGGTGACCGACGCGCTGGCGTCGCTGCCGGCGTCGTCGCCGTCGTGGGGGGTGACGGTGCAAGCCCAGAGCTCACCGTCGCTGGTGGCAGAAGCGGGCACCGTGTCGCCGCTGTGGGTGGTGGTGGAGGCGCCGCCGAAGCTGGCGCTGTCTACGGTCCAGGTGAAGGTGTACAGCAGGCTGTCGCCGTCGTCGTCGCTCGATGCGCTGGTGATGGCGCAGACCAGGTCGTCGATGGCTTCGATGGGGGTGGCGGGGCTGATGGACAGGCTGGGGCTGGTGGGGGCGGTGTTGAGCACCGTGACGGTGCTCGAGGTGACCGCGATGCCGTCGTCGGTGCCGTCGTTGGGGGTGGCGGTGACCGCCACTTCCTGATCCTTGTCGAACCAGCTCACACCGGAGAGGTTCGATCCGGTGGTGCCGGTGCTCACGCCGTCGACGGTCCAGGCGTAGCTGACGGTCACGCTGTCGCCATCGGCGTCGTAGGTGGTGGCCGTGGCGGTGATGGTGTCGTCGGTGTACACGCTCGAGGGGGACAGCAGCAGGCTGGTGATGCTGGGGGCGGCGTTGCCCGCGCCGATGGTGAGGCTGGCGGTGGCGGTGCTGCCGTCGATGCTGCCGTCGAAGGGGGTGGCGGTGCAGACCCAGCTCTCACCGGCGGTGGTGACCGAGGCGGGGATGGTGTCGCCGGTCCAGCTGGTTGTGCTGCCGGTGTAGGCGAGGCCGCTTCGGGTCCAGGTCATGCTGTAGGTGACGGCGTCGGTGTCGTCGTCGGAGGAAGCCAAGACCACCACGCAGGCGATGCTGTCGCCTTCGGTGGCGCTGGTCGGGCTGATGCTCACGATGGGCGCGCCAGGGGCCGAGTTGACCACCGTGGCCGTGTTCGAGGTGGCGGGGGCCGAGTCGTCGGTGCCGTCGGTGACCACCGCCACGGCATGCACGCCCTGCCCCTTGTCGAACCAGGTGGTGCCGCTCAAGGTGCTGCCCGAAGCGGCCACGGCCACGCCGTCCACGTACCAGGTGTAGCTGGCGGTCAGGCTGTCGCCGTCGAGGTCGCTGGCGGACACCGACGCCGTGAGGCTGTCGTTGGTGGCGGGGCCGGTGGGGGTGATGGAGACCGCGCTGAGGGTGGGGGCGGTGTTGTCCACCACGACGTTGTCGGCCACCGGGGTGCCCGCGTCGGTGCCGTCGTGGGGGGTGACGGTGCAGGTGACGCCGTCGCCACGGGCGTGGGTGCCCGAAAGCAGGGTGGCGCCGGTGCCCGCCGCGGTGCCGCGCACCGTCCAGGCGATGGTGGAGCTGTCGGCGTCGCCGTCGGCATCGAGGAAGGTATAGCTGCAGCTCAGGTCGTCGCTGGCCGTGGGGTTGGCGGGGCTGATGGTCACCGCGCTGACCGACGGCAGGCTGTTGCCGATGGTCATGCTGGCGCTGACGTCAGCGCCTGTGTCGGTGCCGTCGCTGGGGGTGACGGTGCAGCTGACCCCGTCGCCCTCGCCGAAGCCGCTGGAGATGGTGGTCCCGCTGCCGGCGGCGGCCCCGTCGATGGTCCACGCCGCGGTGGACTGGTCGCTGTCGCCGTCGGGGTCGTTGAACGACCAAGAGCAAGTGATCGTGTCACCCACGCCGGCGGAGCTGGGGGAGAGCATCACGCTCGAGACCGAGGGCGCGGCGTTGCCGATGTTCAGGGAAGCCTCGGCGTAGTCTCCGTCCACTCGCCCATCGAAGGGGGTGATGCGCACGGTCCAGGTGTCGCTGCGGCTTGTGGCCGACGAGGCCAAGCTGGCGGTAGTGGAGGCCGAGGACAGCGCCCCGTCCAGGTACCAGGCGTAGGCGTAGGAGATGCCGTCACCTTCGGGGTCTACGGCGCCAGCGGTGATGGTGGCGCTGAGGCCGTCGTCGGTGTCGGCAGGGTCGGGGCCCAGGGCGATGGTGGGTGCGCTGGGGGCGCCGTTGATGGTCACATCCACCGTGGCGACGGCGTCCATGTCGTGGGTGTCCATGACCGTGGCGGTGATGGTGTGGTCGCCCACGCTCAGGTCGTCCACGTCGAACTGCACCTGGCCGGCCGAGGTGGCGCCCGCAGTGGAGAAGACGCCGTCCTGATCGGACTCCCAGCTCAGGATGAGATCCGTGGCGTCGTCTTCGGTGTCGCTGACGGTGGCTGTGAAGACCAGATCCTCGCCCTGGTCGGCGATGTCCCCGAAGGACGGCGCGGTGATGCTGATGCTGGGCGCAGAGCCCACGTTGAGCACCACCAGGTCGGTGCAGACGCCGCCCACTTCGTCGAGGACTTCCATGGTGACCACATGGGTGCCCGCGGACAGGTCGGTCCAGGAGAACGCCACCGCGCCGCTGGAGGAAGGGGTGGAGCTGCCCAGGGTTCCGTCCTGGTCGCTGGTCCAGCTGACCTCGAGGTTGTTCTCGGCGATGTCGGGGTCGTCCACGGTGGCTTCGAACAGTACGCTCGCCCCCAGCTCCACCACGGAGCCACTCTCAGGGGCCATGATGCTGCAGGTGGGATCGCTGTTGGGTGGGCCCACCTGGATGAGCACGGAGTCGGAGCCGCGCTTGCCGCTGGAGTCCTCCGCCCACAGCGTCAGGGCGTGCTCGCCCTGGGATAGCGTGCCGTAGGCCGAGACCGTGCCATCGCTGACCACGTCGATGTCCAGGCTCAGGTCGGTGTCCAGGCTGCTGTCGATGCCCACCGACAGCTCGGTGGGTTCGTCCTCTTCGTCGCTCACCGTGCCCGTGAACTCGATGAGTCGGTCGGAGTAGTAGGTGCCCGTGCTCTCGGGAGCGGTCAGTGCCACGATGGGGGAGCCCGTGGGGACCACCTCGATGGTGACGTGGTCGGAGCCCGAGGCGCCGCCGGGGTCCTGGACCACGAGGGTGATCTCGGTCTGCTCTTCGCTCAGCTCCACCGAGCAGGTGCTGATGCCGTCGGCCGCCACGGGGATCTGTCCGCACAGGGTGGTCCCCGACGAGGTCCACGTGGCGATCAGCTGATCGGCGGGGTGGTCGGCGTCGTCTGCCATGCCCATCAGCGTGAGCAACACACCGGCCTCCACCTGTTCCCCGTCGCTGGGGTAGGCGATGGTGACCTCGGGCTTGGCGTTGTGGGTGGTCAGGCCCTGATCGTTGCAGGCGGTCAGGGTCAGGATGGCGAGGGGCAGGATGATGCGCATGGTCTCTCCGAGGTCTGGAGCTTATCGCCGGAATCCGCAGCCTGCGTCATCGTGTCGTACGGTCTGTCGCGACAATTCTGTCTCCCCGGATTCCCGCACCGGGGCCGTTAGGTCCCAGTCCACTGCCTCTGTACAGTTCATGGGCTGGAATGCGCTGGCATGGGATTTGCTTTCCAGGTGTTCGTTCCCCGGAGCGCCGATGTTGTCAGCAGTCCTCTCCCTCGTCTTCTTCGCTGCCCCGCAGCCCGCCTTCGCCCAGGATGGCGCCAGCTGTGATGCCGGCCAGCCCGCCGCCGGTCTGACCGAAGTCGCGGAGACCCTGCAGACCCTCGCGGCCCCCGAGAGCTTCGACATCGGCCTGGAGACCCGTGTTCGCGCCAGGGATCTCAGCGGTCAGAACGAGCTCCACGCCACCTGTTACGACGACGGTGCCTCGTGCCCGGGGGGCTGCGACGAGCACGTGGTGGCCAACAACGCCACCAATGGTTCAGCCCGCTTCCACGCGCCGGGCTCCAGCGCGGGTGACTGGCTGGATTGCCGCAATGGCCAGGACTGCGAGGTGTGTTTCGGCGGCGATCCAGCCGACTGCATCACGGTGACCTACCGGGGCACGGGGCCCGACGCGGGACGTGCGGACTTCACCGCCAGCTTCTGGGAGGAGCTCTGCGCCGTGAATGATCTCCCCGATGCGCTGGACGACGAGTGCGATCGCATCGAAGGCAGCGGCGACCAGCTGCGGGCCGTCTCCTGCCTCGATGATCCCACCGCTGCTGGCTGCGAGGATTTGGTGCCCACCGCTGATGAGCGCACCGCCGCGCAGCAGGCCGTGGCCGACTGCCTCGAGGAACGCAACGGGAGCTGGCGCTGCCACTACCAGGGGCCCAACGGCACCCTGTCCGCCGGGGCCTGCGAAAACGGAGCGGTCAACAGCTCGGGCTGGGACTGCTGCAGCGGAGACCGCTTCCACGATGCCTGCGTGACGGGCTGTGGCGAGTACTACGTGGACGCCGCCGAGCCTGCTGGGGCGCCTGTGGAGGACCCCGTTGTCGAGGCCGATGCGCCGCTCGCTGGCGACGAAGACGTGCCGGTCCGTGCGGAGCGCCCTGCGCCCCCCGCTCGCCGGCGTCCCTTCCGGCGGCGGCGCCCCGGCCCCCGCAGGTAGGGGCCCACACATCCGCCTACGTGGCCCGCCCGGTTAAGCTCCCCGCACACCATCCTCCCCTGGAGCCCCCATGCAGTGCCCGCGCGACGAAGCCACCCTCGAGAAGCAGACCGTCGAAGGCGGCATCGAGATCGACGCCTGCACCCTCTGCGGCGGTACCTGGCTGGACAAGGGCGAGCTCGAGGCGCTTCAGCGCGCCCACGAGCACGACCACGACAACGATCTGCTGCCCGCTCAGGACCGCGTGGCCCTGGCCTACGAGATGGCCAAGCAGAAGCTCGACCCCCAATTGGACTGCCCGGTGTGTGGCGCCACCATGGCGCGCCACGAGTACGCCTGGACCTCCCAGGTGGTCATCGACGAGTGTCCCGCGAGTTGCGGCATATGGCTCGACAAGGGCGAACTGGAAGCGCTCGAGCTGTTCTTCGAGCGCGAGCACGCCAGCCCCGACGGCCAGGTCGATACGCGTCGGCTTTTGGCTCAGCTGCTGGCCGAGATCAAGGTGATCTGATCCGCTGGGATTGACGCGGCGGTCCCACCGTGCGACTTGGGGGCCCATGCCGACCCCTACCGACGCCCCTCGCATCCTCTCCGTCCACGGTCCCGTGGTGGCGGTCCATAAGCCCGCCGGGATGCAGGTCCACCCGGCCAACGCTTCCGCCGAGTTGGATCTCATCTCCTGGCTGTCGAACGAGCCCATGGCCCCCTTGGGGACGGCGCCTGCTCATCGGCTGGACAAGGACGCCTCGGGTCTGGTGCTCTGTGGGGCCACGTCCGAAGACCGGGCCGAGATCAGCGGCTGGTTCGCCCGCGGCGAGCTGCGCAAGATCTACATGGCGTTGACCATCGGCCACGCACATCGCAAGGGCACGATCCGCCGTACGCTGCAGGACAGCCGGCGTCGCAAGCCCCTGAATGCCACCACCCGCTACCGGCTCATCGAAGCCCTGGGTGGCTTCTCTCTGTTGCGGGTCGAGCCCGAGACGGGCCGCAAGCACCAGATCCGGCGGCACCTGCACGGCATCGGGCTGCCCTTGGTGGGCGACGAAGAATACCGAGCCAAGCGCTTCGTGCGCGTGCCCGCGTTCCCGGGTCGGCTGTGGCTACACGCCTGGAAGATCGTGCTGCCCGACGGCACCGAGCTCGAGTCGCCGCTGCCGCCCGAGCTCGAGGCCAACCTGGCCGCGCTTAGGGAATAGGGGAACTACTCGCCCACGAACAGACGCTGGACACGACGGCTGTCCACCCGCACGAGCAGCTCGTAGGGGATGGTGCCGGCTTGTTCGGCGACGCGCTCGGGGCGCAGGGTGTGTCCGTCGCGGGCGCCGAAGACCAACACCTCGTCGCCCACGCCCGCGTTGGGGCAGCCGGACAGGTCCACCGCCATGGAGTCCATGGAGACCCTCCCGACGATGGGGGCTGGCTGGCCGCCCACCAGGACTGCGCCGCGGTTGGACAGGGACCAGGGGATACCGTCGTTGTAGCCCATGCCCACCACGCCTACGCGCAGACCATCGTGGGGCACCACGTAGCTGCCGGCGTAGCCGATGCGCTCGCCGCAGCGGTAGGTGGCCACGTGGGCGATGCGGCTGACCAGGGACACCGCCAGCTGCAGCTCGAGGGCGGCCTCGAGGGCAGGGGAGCCGTAGATGCCCCACAGGCCCAGGCCTGTGCGCACCATGTCGTAGCAGGCGTCGGGGAAGCGCATGGCCCCCGAGGTGGCGGCGGCGTGGACCAGGAAGTTGGTCATCCCGGCGCTGCGGGCGGTGTCCACGCAGTCCTCGAAGCAGGACAGCTGTGCGCGGGTGTAGGCGTCCGCGGCTGGGTCGTCGGCGCTGGAGAGGTGGGTCATCAGCCCGGTGGGCTCGAGCACGCTGGAGTTCAGCACGCAGCGCACCAGGGCCTCGGTCTCTTCGGGTCGGACCCCCAGGCGGCCCATGCCGGTGTCGATCTCCAGGTGGACCTGCAGCTTTCCGCTGATGCGGCGCAGCTCTCGGATGAGATCCTGGGCCATGGCCAGGGAGTAGACCACCGGTGTGAGCCGGTAGCGCAGGGCCTTGTCGACCTCTTCGGGAGACAGCAGGGTGACCAGGATGGGCAGGTGTACGCCAGCCCGGCGCGCCATGGAGCCTTCGTCGGCGGCGGAGACCCCGATCCAGTCCACCCCGCTCTGCTGGAGCCAGGTGGAGACACGGGCGAAGTCGGTGCCGTAGGCCCAGGCCTTGAGCATGGCCAGCAGCAGCGGTTTCCGAGGGCCCTGATTGCGGATGCGGGCGATGTTCTCGCGCACCGCGCCCAGGTCCACCAGCATGCGCGTGGGTGCCATGGACTCCCACAGGGCGCGGGCTTCCCGGGCCAGGCCTTCGTGTCGCGGGCCCTTGACCAGGATGGTGTCGCCGGACCGCGCCAAGGGACGCACGACCTCGCGCACGTCGCTGGCCTGGGACACGTGCAGCACCTCGCCGTCGGGGCGAGCCTGGCGGAAGGCCCGAGCCGTGTGGTGCAGGGCGGGGTGGTCCAGCAGCACCAGGTGGGTGAAGTCATGCTGGGCGGCCAGGGCGCCGATGAGCCCATGCTCCCGCTCGCTGCGTTCACCCAGCTCGCGCATGCCGCCGAAGACGAAGATGCGGCGGCCCTGGGAGGGCACGTGCCCCGCCACGGCCTGCAGGGCGGCCTGGACGCTAAGGGGGTCCGAGGAGCAGGCGTCGTTGACGATGGTGACACCTTCGGGTGTGCGCCACAGCTCCATGCGGGTGGCCCCAAAGGAGAAGTCAGCGAGGCGAGACTCCACGACGCTCTCGGGCAGGCCCAGCCGCAAGGCGGCGGTGATCGCCATCAGCAGGTCTTGCACCAAGGGGACCGAGCGGGTGCGCACGGCCAAGGCGATGTGCCGCCCCGAGGGCAGGGCCAGCTCGAGGGTGGCCCCAGCCCCGGCGGGCACCAGGGAGACCATACGGGCCACCGCGGGGTCGTCGCCGCTGTGGTGGAGTCGCTCGCAGGTCAGGCCCTGGGCGGCATTGGTGACGGCCAGATCCCCGTGGGGAAGCAGCGCCCAGCCGCTGGCGGGGATGTTCGAGAACAGGGCGAGCTTCTCGGTGGCGGTGACCTCGCGCCGACCGAAGCCCGCGATGTGGGCGAGGCCCACGTTGGTGAGGATGCCGTGGTCGGGGGCCAGGATGGCTTCGAGCCGCACCATCTCGCCCGGTGCGGAGATGCCCGCCTCGAAGATGCCGAGCTGGGTGCCGGGAGGGGCCGCCAGCACGCTCAAGGGAACGCCCACCTGGCTGTTGTGGCTGCCCGGGGAGCAGGCCAGGGCGCAGTGGCCGGCCATCAGCGCCGTGAGCGCGTCCTTGACCACCGTCTTGCCATTGCTGCCGGTGATGGCCACCACCTGCTGGATGTGGGTGCGACGGTACCAGGCGGCCAGGGCTTGCAGGGCCGCGAGGGGGTCTTCCACCACCAACATGGGACCAGGGAGCTGTCGCTGCGCCGCGTGCCAGCGCGAGCTGACCACCGCGGCGACGGCGCCACCGCGGAGGGCGTTGGCCACGAAGCGGTGGCCGTCGGTGCGATCGCCTTCGAGGGCGAAGAACAGATCCCCCTCGCGCACCCGCCTGGAGTCGATGGCCGCTCCGCGCACCACCGCCCCCGGCTCGAGCTCGGGGTTGTTCTGGGCCGTGAGTAGGCGCGCGATCTCGGGGAGGGGGGGGAAGGTGTTCATGGGGAACCCGGCCCTATCCGAAGATCCAGAAACTCAGCCGCGCCGATACCCAGTAGACCCACAGGGACTGCAGAACCCCCAGCAGGATGATGCGGTTCCAGGGGACGGTCTCGACCCTCCAGACCACCAACGGAAGCACCATGGTGAGCGCGGCTTCGCCGGCGATGACGTAGACCGGGGTGTGCTTCAGGATCATCCAGCAGTCCTGGTAGGTCCAGAACCCGGCCAGGGCGGCCAGCCACTCGTAGACGGGGATGTTGGTGGCTCCCATCAGCGAGGCGCCCAGGATGGCCCACCAGAAGCCCCACTTCTGGGTGATCCAGTAGGCGATGAACCCGATCTGGGTGATCACTACGATCCACGAAAATGGCATGTACAGGGGCGATGCCCAGACGAAGGGCCACTCGCCTGCGCCGTGGTAGACCAGGGTCTGGCTCACATCCACAGCCCAGTGATCGGCGAACAGCTCACCGAAGCCCACCACCGTCCCGAACCAGAACAGGCGCAGGATCACCATGTCTCGGGTGCGCAGCAGGTAGCCCCCGAAGATGCACAGCAGGGTCACCGTCATGGCGTAGGCGGCCCAGGGGCCCCACGCGAAGACGGCGGCCAGTACGTCCCAGACCAGGGACAGCCCGATGGTGCCCAGCACCAGGATCATACGTCGCTTGTTCTCGCTCATGCGGACTCACCGATGTATTGGCACGATCCTCTATAATGGTGTGGGGTTCCAGGGAACATCGGAGCCCCGCTGGAGGATGGATGGAGTTCCGGAAGGTGGACATCCGAGAGCAGTTCGGCAACCCGATCCTGGTGGTGTTGATCATCCACTTCGTGATCTGGCTGCCCGCCTTCCTCACCTTGCAGCAGGTCCAGGTGGCGCGGCCGCTGGTGCCCTTGGGCGTACACCCCGATCCCACGCCCTACGGCTACACCGTGTCTCTGGCCCTGTGGTTCATCCCTGCCGCCGCCGTGCTCATCCACCTGCTGCTGCACCGCCAGGAGGACTTCCCGTGGAAGAGCCTGGGTGTGACCATCGGCGTGCTGCTCGCCCTGGGGCTGGTGCTCGATGTGGCCTTCGGCAACCTGTTCTTCATCTTCCCCAACAAGGGCGCCGTCGTGGGGGCCTACATTCCGGGCTGGGACTGGTCCGTGATGCGCTTCGTGCAGAACATCCCCCTCGAGGAGGTGTTCTTCTACCTGTTCGGCGACGCGGTGGCGCTGCTCATCTACCTGTGGTGCGATCGTTTCTGGCTCAAGCTGTACTCCCGCAACGCCAACCCCTACCTCTTCGCCGAAGAAGGCCGGCTGTTGCACATCTCGTGGTGGCCTGTGCTGCTGGGGGTGGGCATGGTGGGCGCCGCCTGGGCCTACAAGGCCTTCGTGGCCGCTGAGAAGGGCTTCCCCGCCTACTTCCTGTTCCTGGTGGCGGTGGCCTTCGTGCCTGCGACCCTGTTCTTCACCAAGGTGCAAAGGCGCATCAACTGGCGAGCCTACGGCTGCACCGCTCTGACCATGTTCTTCATCAGCATGCTCTGGGAGTGCACCATCGCCTTCCCCTATGGGTGGTGGGCCTACAAGCCCGAGATGATGATGGGGATGGACGTCCTGGCCTGGTCGCGGCTGCCTGCGGAGGAACCCTTCCTGTGGCTGCTGGTGACCTTTTCGTCGGTGATGATCTTCGAGACCATCCACGCGGCGATGGGGTCCAAAGAGCGCGCGAGCACAGCGGTGCTGGGTGTGATGGTGCGGAGGAGGTAGACTCGACCCGCCCTGCGTTACGTCGGGGCTGGACTTGTCCTATGCCTGATCGCGCCTCCCTCTCGGTGTTCGTTCCCGACCTGCTGCTGAAGCGACTGGCCGAGGCGCGCACGCCCGCCCAGGACGAGTCGGAGCCGCTGCTCGCCGCCACGTTCTTCGCGGATCTCGCGGGCTTCACCGCCATGGCCGATCACCTGGCGGAGCAGGGCAGCCAGGGTCCCGAGCAGCTCACCGAGGTGCTGGACCACGTCTTCGGCACCCTCATCGATCGGGTGCTGCAGCATGGCGGCGATGTGGTGCGCTTCGCGGGCGATGCGATCCTTGTGCTCTGGTGTGCCGACAGCCAGCGAGAGCTGGGTCTGGCGGTGCACCGTGCGCTGGCCTGCGCCCGCCAGGCCCTGGCCACTCCCCTCGAGCATGCTTTACTGCCAGGTGTCTCACTGCAGCTTCGCATCGGGGTGAACGCGGGGCCCTTGCGCCTGGTGCGTGTGGGGGGCCTGCTGGACCGCTGGGAGTTTGTGGTCACCGGCCAGCCCCTGCGGGGCATGGGCTTAGCGGCCGAGCGGGCCCGGCCCGGCCAGGTCCTCGTGGCGAGCGAAGCGTGGTCGCTGCTCGGTGGCGCGGCCCGTGGGCCCGGGATCGGGGATGGTCTGTACCTGCTCGAGGGGCTCGACCCGCTGCCCACCGCGCTGTCTGCCGCCCGACGGGTGGACTTCCCCACCGTGGGCGACCGTCAGGTTCGGCCCTTCATCCCCGGCGCCGTGCGTCATCGCTTCGACGCTGGGGTCACATCCTGGTTGGCAGAGCTCCGGCCGTTGTCGGTGATCTTCGTCAACCTGCCGGTGCTCGAGGGCCGGAGCCTGCCCGATCGCAGCCAGCTCCAGCAACTGGTACACCTCGCCCAGCGCGAGCTGTACCGCTACGAAGGTGCGGTGGACAAGCTGCTGATGGACGACAAGGGTTGCACGCTGCTGGCCTGCTTCGGTCTGGCCCCGCTGGCCCACGAAGACGACGCCGAGCGCGCGCTTCGTACGGCGCTGGCCATCCACGCCCACCTAGAGGTGCGGGGCGTGCCCCACCGCATCGGCGTGGCCACCGGCCGTGTCTTCGCGGGTGCTTACGGCCACCCCCAGCGCCGGGAGTACTCCATCCTGGGCGACACGGTGAACCTGGCAGCCCGGCTGATGCAGCAGGCTTCCAACCAGGTGCACTGCTGCGAGGCGACTCGCCGTGCGGCGGGTACGCGGGTGGAGCTCGAGGCCCTGGCGCCCGTTCGCGTCAAGGGCAAGCGCGAGCCGGTCGCGCGCTACCGCCCCGTGCGCACCCTGGATAGCACGGCCCGCCGGTCGCTGGACAGCAGCGCCGACCAGGAGCAGGCCCTGGTGGGTCGCGAGCAGGAGCGGGAGGTCCTCGAGGCCGCTCTGGTGGCCCTTGTGGAGCGGGGCGAGGGCGGCCTGGTGATGCTGCAGGGAGAAGCCGGCATCGGCAAGTCCACCCTGCTGGATTGGTTGCTGGGCCGCGCCCAGAGCCTGGGGGTCCTGCCCCGCTTCGGCTCCGGGGACGCCATCGAGAGCGTCGCGGCGTATCGGGCCTGGCGCCCCATCGTGTCCGATCTTGTGGGCTTCGGCGAAGACGCTGCCCTGGACGACGCCGGCGGGCGGGTGCTGGATGCCCTGTCCGAGCATCCACGGGCCGAGGCTTGGGCACCCCTTCTCAGCGCCGTGCTGCCCCTGGATCTGCCGGAGAACGAGGTCACCGCCGCCATGACCGGCCAGGTGCGCGGGGAGAACACCCGGGACCTCGTGGTGCACCTGCTGCGGCAGGTGTCGCTGCGGGAGCCGTTGCTGGTGGTCCTCGAAGACGCCCACTGGATGGACCCCGCGTCGTGGGCCCTGCTGGCCGCGGTCCAGCGCCGGGTGGGCGCGGGCCTGCTGGTGCTGGCCACCCGCCCCATGCCCCACGACCCGCCCCCCGAGCTGGCCGCCGTCCTGGCGCCCGAGCAGGGTGGGCGCTGCCTGACCCTCGGGGGGCTCGCTCCGGACGAGATCTACGATCTGGCGGTTCGGACCCTCGAGGTGGACGAACTGCCGGTATCCCTCCAGCAACTCCTGCTCGAGCGAGCCGAGGGCAATCCGCTGTACACAGGCGAGCTGCTAGGGGCCCTCCAGGCCATGGGTGTGCTCGAGTGCGAAGGGCGCAACTGCCGGGTGCAGGCTGGGGGGCTCGAGGGCGTGCGCCTGCCCGACACCGTCCAGGGCGCGGTCACCAGCCGCCTGGATCGGCTCGAGCCGAAACAACAGCTCACCTTGAAGGTGGCCAGCGTGGTGGGTCGCAGCTTCCCCTTCCAGGTCACCCACGACGTGCATCCGGTGCGAGAAGTGCGGTCGCTGGTGGGGAACCACCTTCGGGACAGTGTTCACCAGGGGCTCATCGATCTGGAGCTTCCCGAGCCTGCCCGGGTGTATCGCTTCCAGCACAGCGTCACGCAGCAGGTGGCCTACGACCTGCTGGCCCACGCCCAGCGCCGGGAGATCCACAGCGCCGTGGCCCTGTGGTACGAAGGCGAGCCGGGAGATGACGCCGGAGGCCGCCTGGCGCGCCTGGCCTACCACTGGCAGCGGGCTGGCGACTGGCCGAAGACCCTGCACTACAGCATCCTGGCAGGTCAGCACGCGGCCGCCCGCGGCGCCACCAAGGAGACCATCGACTTCCTGCGGGCGGCGGTGAAGCTCCTGGAGCTGGGCGAGCGAAGTCCCGGCATCGACCAGGACCGCCTGCTGCAGGTTCGGGTCCGCCGCCAGCTGGGCGAGGCCTACGCCAGCGTCAGTGAGTCGCGGCTGGCCGTAGAGCAGTTCCTGGCGGCCTTGCGAGACCTGGGACGACCCTTCCCCTCCGGTCGCGTGGGCCGGAGCCTGCGGGCTGTGGTGGAGCTGTCCCGCCTGGTGTGGGGGTTGGTGTGGCCACAGGGTCTGCGGCGCCGCCCCAGCGGCGCCCGCCGCGAGCGCATCGAAGAGCTCGCCCGGGTCGAGTCCCGGGTGGCGGACGAGCTGTTCGCCCTGACAGACCTGGCGGGCATGGCCCTGGCAAGCATGGGCGCCATCAACCACGCCGAGCGCATGGGCTACTACGAGCCCGCGGTCCACGCCTACAACGCCATCGGCTACGTGCTGGGCATGTCGGGCCTGCGGGGTCTCGGGGAGCGCTTCCTACAACGTGCCAGCACCGGCGATCCCATGGCAGTGTGCAACAGCCACTACGCCCGGGGCCTGTGGCTGCTGGGCGACGCTCGCTTCGACGACAGCGAGGCCGAGATCCGCTCTGGCCTCGAGCATGCCCGGACGGTGGGTGACAGCGTGGCCATCGCCACGGGCATCTCCTGCCTGGGCACCCGCTTCGAGCTGGTGGGCGACTTCGGCAGCGCCATGCGCCTGTGGCGGGAGCTGCTGCATGTGTCGGACACCCTGGCCGATGAGCGTCACGAGCTGTGGGCCACCACCGGCGTGGGCGGCTCCCTGTGCATGGAGGGGCGGGTGGAGCAGGCCATGGACTGGATACGGCGCCGCGAAGAGCTCCTGGCCCAGGAGGACCGCATGACCGCCGTGGGCTTCCATGGGCAGCGCGCCCAGGTGTTCCTGCGGGCGGGTGAGCGCGCGTTGGCTCGACAGGCCGCCGAGCTCACTCATCAGTACGTCCAGCAGACGGGCACCAACATCTTCACCCACATCAAGGGGCTGACTGGTCTGTGCGAAACCAGCCTGGCGCTGTGGGAGCGCAGCCAGGCTCTGGGGAGCCCCGATCCCAGCCTGCCCCGCCTGGCGCGCTCGGCGTGCAAGCTGTTCGAGCGCTACGCCGGCCACTTCCCTGTGGGCGAACCCAGGGCGGCGCGCTTCGCCGGCACCGCAGCTTGGTTGGGAGGGCGCCAAGGCAGGGCTCGCGAGCGCTGGGGTCGGGCGGTGCTGCGGGCGCAGGAGCTGGGCATGACCTACGACGAAGCCCTGACCCGACTCGAGCTGGCCCGCTTCCTGCCCGACGACGATCCGCAGCGTGCGGAACATCTCGAGCGAGCCAGCGCCCAAGCCGCCGAGCTCGGGGGTGAGGTAGCGCTGATGGCCGAGCGCGTTCGGGCCGGTGAGAGCCCACTGCCGGGGCTGTTCGAGCTGGACTGATCAGAAACGTCCGGTGAGCCCCACGGCGTTGGGCCCCACGGTGAGCGAGACCTCGTCGGTGCTGACCCACAGCACCGTGCCCACCCCGAGACAGACCGCGGCGAGTCCGAGCTCGGAGATCCCCGCGATCTGACGGACCCTGACGTCATCTCGAAGCATCGCGTCCCGGGTGGTGTCGTCCTGTTCCCGCAGGTAGTCTCCGTAGGCCTGGGTGGCCTGGGTGAGGTTGTAGGCCCCAGCGCTGGCCAGGCCCAGGCCGGCCCCCATCACGGCGGTGTTGAGCACCAGGCGCCCGGTGCTGGGTGTGGCGACCGGCGGCACGGCCTGGGGGGCTGGGTCTTGGGCCAAGACCGGGGCGGAGCCGAGGGCGACGGCGAGCACGAGCAGGCGCATGGAGGGCTCCATCAACCGGGGTGGCAGGTCTGGCAGGCCTCGGGGTCGGGGAAGCCCGATGCCCCATGGGGCGCGACGTGGCACTCGGCGCAGGGGGTGTAGTCGGTGTGGCCCGAGGGCGCGCCGTTGTCGCCGTGACAGGTGACGCACTCGTACGGGTGGAGGCCGCTGTTGTGGGTGTCCTCGCTGTGGCAGTCCCAGCAGGCCGGATCCTTCCAGCCGCTGTGGGTGCTGATCAGGGCCCCGCTGCCAGTGGTGTCGGAGTCTCCGCTACCATCGGGTTGCCCATGGTAGGGAAAGCAGCCACTGAGGATGAGCGCCAGCAGGAGCATGGGGATGCGCGGCACGTTGGGCTCCCGGTCGAGGGTGTGCAGGGGCTTCCCAGTAGGGCTCCCTAACGGCTTCTGTGGGCTCTCGAAACATGCTATGTCAGCGGGGTCATGACCTCGCTCTACCGCTGCTGCCCGCTGTCTCTGGGTCTCCTGTTCGGGGCCCCTACGGCCTTTGCCGGTGAGTTCGAGCTCGAGACTATCGCTCAGCTTCGTCATGACCACTTCGGGGATCTCTACGTGCCGGCCTGGCAGCTGCTGCGATTCCAGCAGGATGCCGGCCCGGTGGACCTTCAGGGCTACGCCGGGATCGAATGGATGGCCGGTGTACCGGCTCCCCTCGACCCCGACATCTACCACCTCAGCGCCGCTGGCGATCTGGCGGGCGGTGCCTGGCAGGTCGGGCGTCAGCGGGGAGCCGGCGCTCTGCGCCCCCAGACCTTCGATGGCGTCAGCTATCGTCGCGCCATCGGCGACAAGCTCCAGGCTGCCGCTAGCGTTGGTATGGCGCGCCACCAGGACGTGGATGATCTGCTGGACTTCGCGACCATGGGCCGTGTGGAGCTGGGTTGGGGTGGCGATGCCCTGTGGCTGCGGGGTGGCTTCGAGATGAACGAGGGTGGCGACACCGAGCTCATCGCTCGGCAGGATCTCCAGGGCCTGCTGCGGTTGGGTTCCGGCCCACGCGCGGGTCGCTTCGGTGTGCGGGCCGTAGTGGCCGAACCTCTGCAGGTCGACCCCGGCACGGTGCTCGAGTGGGCCCGGACCGATCTCGCCGTGCGCCCCTGGAGCCCCCTCGAGCTGTCGGTCCACGCTCAACATCGCCAGGCCGCCGATCCCGAATCCCTCCTGGGCGACGCGATCCTCGACGCGCTGGCGGGTGGGGTGGTCCAAGAAGCCGGCGCGGGCGCTCGCTTGCTGGGCGCTCGCTGGTCCGCCTTGTCCATGCGCTATGCGGTGGTGGGCTACGGCGAGGGCAACGACTGGGGCTATCGGGCCGACATGGCCTGGCAGCCCGGTCGCAGCGACGCCGCGGTGCGGATCTCGCCCGCCTTCAGCTCCCGGGCCGGTCCCGGCGGGCAGTACCACGCTGTGAGCTCTCTGCTGCGTTGGCGCGCCAGCGATGCCACGGCCCTGTCCGCCAGCTTGGCGTTGGTGCCCTACCAGAAGGTCGAGCAGCCTTGGGCCACCCTGTTCACCGGCGGCTTGCAGCTGCAGCAGCGGGTGGCGGGCTTTGCCAAGCTCGGAGCGATGGTCGATGTCGCCGCCGACGGCGCCGGGCTGATGGATGTACGGGGTGGGGCCACGCTGAATCTGGGGTGGTCGTCATGAACCGAGCCCTGCTGGTGCTGCTGCCTGCCTGCCTGCTGGTGCTGTTGGGCGCCGCTGCGGTTGCGGGCTCCATGCCTGCCTTCGATCACGATGCGCACAAGGCCGCCAACGAAAAGGCTGGGCTCACCTGCATGGCCTGCCACACCCTCGGGCCCGGCGGGACCGGCCCCACGGGCATGGCCGCGACCATGGCCGTGCCCCGTGCCGACCTCTGCCATGGCTGCCACGTGCGGGGGGCCGAGCTTCCCGTCGATGGCGTTGCGGTGGTCAAGGGGCCGCGGGCCTGCGTGACCTGCCACGTCACCGCGCCCCAGCCCTCCAGCCACGGCGCCGGCTGGAAGGCCGGCCACGGCGTCGACGCCCGCATGGACGTGAGCGGCTGCAGGGCCTGTCACCGCCAGCGCGACTGTGTGGACTGTCACGAGCGCAAGCAAGGCGTGGGCTTCCGGGTGCACGATCGCAGCTGGGAGTACATCCACGGCATCGCGGCACGCACCGATCCCGCGTCCTGTGACACCTGCCATCTGCAGGCCGACTGCGTCTCCTGCCACGCCACCGACCGCGGGAGGGCACCGTGAGGCTGCTGCCCGCGCTCCTGCTGATCCTCGCCGGTTGCGGCTCGACCGAACCCTGCGCGGGCTGGAACGACACCCTCGAGGGCGACGGGGGGCTTCAGCTCACGGCCGACGAGCATGGGCCGGGGTGGGGCCAGACCGCTTGCTTCCAGTGCCACCAGGCCTGGCTCATCCACCCGGCGGACTGCGTCGAGGACGGCTGGCTCGATCACATCGACCAGACCGTGGTTCTCGAAGACGGTCAGAGCTGCACCGGCTGCCACGGCATGAACGGCACCAGCGACGAAGACTGGGTCGATGCCACCAGCGGCGCCAGCTAGCTCTTCTGCCCCAGCAGCGCTTCGCGCCAGCCACCCGGGTGGGCGTAGATGACCCGGAACGCTTCGTACCAGGTGACCGTGGCCCAGGTGACCACCAGCCACAGCAGCGAGGCTTCGAGGGGTAGGCTGGTCCATCCAGGGATGAACACGCCCATCATCTGCTCGGGCTGGTACCCCCACCACTGGTAGGGCACAGCCAGGCTGGCTTCCCAGATCTGGGACACGGCCACCGTGATGAACATGACCAGGGAGAACGCGCGCCAGCTGATGAGCGCCTTGACCGAGGGGTACATCAGGACCACCGGGCCGAAGGCCGCCAGCACCAGGAACAGGAAGTAGCCGGGGAAGCCTTCGTGGTGGTCGTGGGGGCCGTACCACTTGTAGGCGCAGCCCGCGGCGGCCAGGGCCAGACAGAAGAGCATGGACGGCCAGTGCAACTGCAGGATGCCCTTGTCAGGGGTGGGCAGGCGTCCGTGGCTGCCGAGCCAGGCCACCTTGACCCAGACGTATGCGAGCAGAATGACCACGAAACCCATGATGTAGAAGATGAACTCTTCCACAGGCACCGAGCCGCCCACCACCGGGATCATCAGGCCGATGGTGGCGTCGAGGTTCTCGAAGGTGAAGAAGCTGGTGGCGAACAGGATGTCCAGTACGCAGCCGATGACCGGGAGGAGCACCAGGGTGGTGTAGAAGGCCTTGCGGTCCGGGATGTCGATGTCCTTGTGGCGCAGGAACCACACCGCCATGGCGATGGCGGGGATGATCCAGAAGCTCAACGACATCGTGTAGCCAAAGGGGGTGGGGTTCCCCTCGAGGGGCATCATGGGCCTGGGTTCGCGGATCGTGGCCAAGGTGAGAATCGTGGGGAGCACGATCACGCCGACCATGGCGAACAGGGTGGGACCTGGAAGATGGTATTCCCGCTTGGACATGTGGCCTCCCATGGGATCGCTCCGGGAGGGTAGCCCTCGGGCCAGCATCTGTCAGCCGCGGGCGGTCCGCCGGGCGCCCGCGTGTTCCATACCGGAGCGATAACCGTGAAAGGCGGACAGTAAGAACAGGAACACTTGTTCAAACGGACAGATAATGTCCAGACATGTTCGCGCCGGGCGAATACACTGCAGGTGTACTTCGGAACCACCGGAGCTAGAAGCATGCAGTCCCATCGTTTCCACAGCCGCGCCCCCCGCCGCACCAACGTCTTTCGTTTGCGGCCACTCGCCGTCCAGCCACCGATGGGGCAGTGGGCCTTCACCGTCCATGGCGATGCCCTGCTCCCCGATGTGGCCGTGCGGTCCAACGATGTGCTCTGCGTCTCGGACGACCCTGCGGGTGGGTCCCTACAGGTCCTCGAGCCCCAGAGCCCTGGCCACCCCATGCTGGGCCACCGCTTCCGCGGCGAGCTGCGCACCCTCCCGGCCAACCTCCCCTGCTCCGACTCCCTCTGGGCGCCGCTCGGATCCGTCACCGCCATCTGGCGTCGTGGTCTGTCCTCCCTTCCCACCCTCGGCCGCCCTGTCTCCCCCTCCGAGCGTTCCATCACGGCTCACCGCCGCGCCGTGTGCGTGCGCGTGCCCCAAGCCGCCCTGGCCTTGGTGCGGGCCGAACGCCCCGAGCTCATGTCCACCCAGCTGCAGGTCGCCCCACAGCCCGGCGGTACCGTGCTGGTCTTTCCCGGATCGGCCGCCGACTCAGCGCCCGTGGCCCAGGCCTCTGCGCGTCAGCTCCAAGCGCTGGCCGACCAGATCGCCCTCGCCCTGGGCCCTGGCGCCCAGGTCCAGTCCGTCTCCGCCAGCGACGTATGCGTCACGGCCTGGCGTGCCCTCGATCTGCCGGCGGCCTCACACCTGGCCCGTTCCCTCACCCGCAAGCTGCGCCTCACCCTTTCGGTGGCCGTGGCCGACAGTCCAGAACTCGCCCTGCAGCACGCCTTGTCCCTCGGCAGCGACCAGCTCATCTTTGCTCTGCCCGCACAGCCCTGCGCCTCGCCGGCGTTGGCTCCGTCCTCCGCCGCGGCGCGACCCATCGCCCGCTCCCGCCCCTCCCTGGTGCCCAGCCAGCCTCCGGTGTGGGTCGGCGCGCCCTCGTCGCCCCGTCGCCCCCTCGTGGCCCCCCCGGCTGCCGAAAGCGCCGTACAACTCGGCCTGTTCGATCGAGCCGAAGCCGCCTGACCCGGACCGCGCTCGCGGTTGGCGCGTGGCCTCATCCGCGCTCACCGCGCTAACCTGCGCCCATGTCCTCCCAGAACTTCCCCGCAGGTGCCGTCGTCGGCGTTCTCCATCTCCCGCCCCTCCCGGGTAGCCCCCGGCCGGGTCCGGCCCGCCAGGCCTTGGTGGACCGAGCGCTGTTCGATGCCGACACCTTGGCACAGGGTGGAGCCGCCGGCTGCATCATCGAAAACCTCGGCGATGCCCCCTTCGCCACTACCGCGGTCGAGCCCCACGTGGTGGCCCACATGGCGGTCATCGCCGTAGCCGTGGCCCAGCGCTTCGGATCCCATCTGCGCATCGGCATCAATGTGCTGCGCAACGCTGGGCTCGACGCCCTGGGCATCGTCTCGGCCACCGGCGCCGACTTCATCCGCATCAACGTGTTGTCCGGCGCCATGGTCACCGACCAGGGCATCATCCAGGGCCAGGCTCGCGAGCTGATGCTCTACCGGCGCAGGCTCGGACTCCAGTGCCAGGTGGCGGCAGACATCCTCGTCAAGCACGCCAGCCCCATCGGCGAGCTCTCTATCCAGCAAGCCGCCCGCGACGTCTACCACCGTGGCGGCGCCGACATGCTCATCGTCACCGGCGCTGGGACGGGCCTGGCTGCGGATCCCGCCCGGCTCCAGGCTGCCCGGCAGGCGGTGCCCGAGGCGCCCTTATGGCTGGGGAGTGGGTTGACGCCTGAGAACGCCGCGCTGTACCGGCCGCATTGTGATGCTGCGATCGTGGGGACTTATTTGCACCGGGATGGGTGCCTGGATGAGCCGTTGGATGTTGAGCGGGTGCGGGAGGTTGTGGGGGCGTTTGGGGAGTAGGGTTGAGGATTCTGGTTGCCTGCTCGTGCCTCGTGCCTCGTGCCTCGTGCCTCGTACCTCGTGCCTCGTGCCTCGTGCCTCGTGCCTCGTGCCTCGTGCCTCGTGCCTCGTGCCTCGTGCCTCGTACCTCGTGCCTCGTGCCTCGTGCCTCGTGCCTCGTGCCTCGTGCTTTCGAGCGCCGGAGGCGATGGCCGGCGAGCGGGGGCAGGCCAGAGGCGAGTTCGACCCATCTGGGCGATGGTCGGAGCAGAGAATCCCGGCGAGCGGGGCAAGGTGAGGTCCCGGAGGTTGACCCGAGCCGTTGGACTGCCCACCCGAGCATCAGGCCAGGCTACGAGCGGGCGTTGTGGGCAAGGGTGGAGTGCGGGGACGCTTTTTGGGTGGTTCGGGGAGCCGTATTGCTGTTGCCTATTGGACTGTAGGCAGGTTGCACCAGACCACGCGCCTAGTACGCTTGTGGCTGCCGGGTGGCGTTGTCGCGCGCTTGGGGGGAGGGGTGAGCAGGCCGTTTTATTGGCCCGCCCACCCCCATTTTCCGACAGCTCCCGCGTCGGAACACGGACCACGTCGGCCATCCTATTGATGCACCCCCAGGTGGGAAGCGGGGGAGGCGGAGGATGGTAGTCCGCCCGGCGGGGTCATCAGGAGCAACCGCTCGTGGCTCCGCAGTTGAAACACTTGTAGCAGGATCCAGAGCGCATCATGATGCTTCCGCACTCGTGGCAGGGAGGGGCATCGGCCTGGTTCACGAAGATGTTGCCGCTGGCGCTCTCGGGGATCGAGGGGCCGGGGTTGGCTTCGCGGGTGTGCACGTCGATGGAGGGGCTGGACGCCTCCGCGACGGGCTCTGCCGGTGCGTGGGGCTCGGTTGTGGCGAGAGGGGCCGGGTAGGCCCTGTGGGCGATGGCAGCGCCGGTCTGTCCCTTCAGGAAACGAAGCTCGAGCCAGCGGAAGATGTAGTCCAGGATGGACTTGGCGATGGGAATCTCGGGGTTGCCTGTGAAACCGCTGGGCTCGAAGCGAGTGTGGGTGAACTTGTCGCAGAGGACCTTGAGGGGCACGCCGTACTGCAGTGCCATGGACACCGAGGTCGCGAAGCCGTCCATGAGGCCCGAGACCACGGAGCCTTCCTTGGCCATCACGATGAACAGCTCACCGGGCTTGCCGTTGTCGTACAGGCCGACGGTGACGTAGCCTTCGTGGCCTGCCACGTTGAACTTGTGGGTCACCGCGCTGCGCTCGTCGGGGAGCTTGTTGCGGGAGGGACGGTACTCGACCCTGACCACGGGCTCCGGCGTCGGGACGACGACGGGCGCCTCGACCTTTTCGGTCGCCTTGACGCTGTCGTCCGTGGTGCTCAGGGGCTGGGAGCGCTTCGAGTTGTCCCGGTAGACGGTGATGGCCTTGACCCCCAGGCGCCAGGACTCCATGTAGACTTCGGCGATGTTCTCGGGGGTGTAGTGCTCGGGCAGGTTGACCGTCTTCGAGATGGCGCCGGAGATGAAGGGCTGTACCGCGGCCATCATGCGCACATGGCCCATGGGGTCGATGCTGCGGCTGCCGTTGGTGGCACGGAAGGAGCAGTCGAACACCGGCAGGTGCTCGTCCTTCAGGTGGGGCGCTCCCTCGATGGTCTCCTTGTCGGCCAACCAGGCCTTGATCCCTGCCTGTTCTTCGTTGCTGTACTCGAGGTGCTTCAGGGCGGTCTCGACCGTGCGGTTCACGATCTTCATCATGCCGCCACCGACCAGCTTCTTGTACTTGACCAGAGCGAACTCGGGCTCGACCCCGGTGGTGTCGCAGTCCATCATGAAGCCGATGGTGCCCGTGGGGGCCAGGACTGTGACCTGGGCGTTGCGGTAGCCGTGGTTGGTGCCCAGCTGCTCGGCCTCGGCCCAGGACTCGATAGCGGCCTCGCGGATGCGGAAGGGGGTGAGGTGCTCGGGCAGACCCTGGGCCGCGGCGCGATGCTTGGCGACCACGCGCATCATGGAGTCGGTGTTCTTGCGGAACCCAGCGAAGGGACCGCGCTCTTCGGCGATGCGGGCTGACCAGGCGTAGGCGGTGCCGGTCATCAGCGAGGTGAGGGCGCCGGCGTAGGCGTGGCCTTCCTCGGAGTCGTAGGGGATGCCGCGGGCCATCAGCAGGGCGCCGAGGTTGGCGTAGCCGAGGCCCAGAGGGCGGTAGTAGCGACTGTTGAGCTTGATCTTCTCGGTGGGGTAGCTGGAGCGATCGACGATGATCTCCTGAGCAGTGACGGCCAGGCGGCAGGCGGCCTCGTAGCGCTCGACGTCGAAGCTGCCGTCGGGCTCGAGGAAGCGCAGCAGGTTCAGGGACGACAGGTTGCAGGCCGAGTCGTCGACGAACATGTACTCGGAGCAGGGGTTCGAGGCGTTGATGCGCGAGCTGTTGATGACCGGGTTCCAGTCGTTGACCGTGGTGTCGAACTGGATGCCGGGGTCGCCGCAGAGCCAGGCGGCTTCGGACATCTCTTTGAGCAGATCACGGGCGCGGTAGGTGTCCACCGGAGAGCCGTCCAGCACCGAGCGGGTGTGCCAGGTCTCGTCTTCCTCGCATGCGCGCATGAACTCATCGGTCACGCGCACGGAGTTGTTCGAGTTCTGGAACGACACCGAGTCGTAGGCGCCGCCGGGCACGTTGAATGAGCCGTCGTAGCCGGCGTCGATGAGGGCCCAGGCCTTCTTCTCCTCGACGGACTTGCACTGGATGAACTCCCGCACGTCGGGGTGGGAGACGTTGAGGATGACCATCTTGGCGGCGCGGCGGGTGGCGCCGCCGCTCTTGATCACGCCGGCGAAGGCGTCGAAGCCGCGCATGAACGACACGGGGCCGCTGGCGGTGCCGCCGGTGCTGAGCTTCTCCGCAGCGCCGCGCAGGGCGCTGAGGTTCGAGCCGGCGCCCGAGCCCCACTTGAAGAGCATCCCTTCGGTCTTGGCCAGGTCGAGGATCGACTCCATGGTGTCGGAGACGGAGTTGATGAAGCAAGCCGAGCACTGGGGTTCGTCGACGTGGCCCACGTTGAACCACACCGGGCTGTTGAAGGCCAGGTGCTGGTGCAGGCAGAGCCAGGCCAGATCGTTGCGGAAGGCTTCGGCCGATGCGTCATCGGTGAAGTAGCCGTCTTCGCGACCCCAGTCGGTGATGGTGTTGACCACCCGCTCGATGACCTGGCGGACCGAGGTCTCGCGTTCGTCGGTGCCCTGGTGACCGCGGAAGTATTTAGAGGCCACCACGTTGGAGGCGGTCTGGCTCCAGCTGGCTGGCACCTCGACCTTGTCCTGCTCGAAGACCACCTTGCCGCTGGGGCCGGCGATGCGAGCCACCCTGGTCTCCCAGGTGGTGGTGGACCAAGGGCTCAGTCCCTCGGGGCAGAAGGTGGGGGAGAAGCTCAGGCCGAGCTCGTGGCGGGCGCCCGTTTCGCGGGTGGAGCGGGTGGAGGGCTTCTTGAAGGGCGCAACCGGGCCGGGGGAGGTGTCCATGCTAATGGCTCCAGCAATCGTATTCGTGCGTGGTCGGATTGAGGGCAGTCCGCGGGAAGAATGGCGGTCTGAAGGTGCCCTCGAGGAAGGGTTTGGTTTTTTGCATTTTGCCAGGCGCGGGTGTGGTTTCGCGCTCGAGGGCGTCACGGTGAAATACACCTGCCAGACCCTTCCCGTCAAGGCGGGAAAACACAAGATGTTGGGGTTGGACTCGCTCTCCACCTCAACATGTTGTGTGTACATCTGGCTATGGAAAACCCGCTCGTTCCGGTGAAACCCATGGGTGAACGCTGTGTATTCCGGGTTGTGAGCTATGGAGAACACGCGGAAGAACCGAGGGGGAAGCCTGGCGGACATCGGTTTCCCCTCGAAGGATTCACCGTCGGGGAACACCTGTGGAAAACAACTTCAATCACCAGGAACCAAGGTGGATATCGCCGGCAAGCCCACGCCTCGACGTCCAGAGCGACACCCTCGGACCTCGGTGCGAGACACGGGCAGAGACGGGGCATCGGGCGGGGGAAGCGCTCGTTGCAGACGGGTTCTCAGCGACTGGGGCTGCGCGTTCGGTCCTCGCGCTCTGTGGAGAACCAGTGCCCGGTGGCTGTGCTTACGACGGCGCTCCGCCACCGCTGGAGCTGGAGCTGGAGCTGGAGTTCTCGTCGATGCCCTGGGAGTTTCCGTTCACGCTGTTGAACTTGGCGTCGTTGAAGTCGAGCCGCACCATGCCCGTGCGGGAGATCTTGACCTGGTAGGTCTCGACGACATTACGACTGAGGGCTTCTTTGTTGATGAACTCGACAACGATGTGGCCGTTGGCGTCGAAGTCGGAGTTGGGGTTGACCAGCCAGCCGCGGGGGGAGATGACGATGCAGTCGTTGTTGGGGGAGCCGCTGTAGATGGGGCCGGACAGCGCGTTCCATGGAACCAGGGAGACATCGGGGTTGGCACCGTTGAGGTCTACCGTGCCCAGCCCGGTGAGGTCATCGGATCCGTCATCCAGTGCGTCGGTGGGCAAGAACTCCCAGCGGGTGCTCTGCTGAGCCCGGTTGCCCGACTGGATGTAGTAGACGCCCTGGTTGTAGCCGTCGTAGGTGGAGTAGTCTTCGTCGTAGCTGATCAGCGCGATGCGGTGTTCGATGCCGTCGGTGGCAGCGTGCTGTCGAACGAGCTGGACCGTGGCCGCGAATTCGCGCGCGGCTTGGTAGCAGCGATAGCGAGGCAGCAGCGCCGAGGCCTGGCTATAGCCCGCTGCTGACAGGATACCGATGATGGCCACTACGATGAGCAGCTCGATGAGCGTGAAGGCCTTGCGCTCTCTGACCCGCATGGCGTCTTCCGTTGCTGGCGTTCATGAGCAGGATAGCACGGGCTGGTCGCGGTCCGCTCGTGGGCTGCGCAGCATTGACACGCTATCTCCCATGCGCTAGTGGCGGTGGCGATTTGCCCCATGGGCCTTCCGGGTCCTCCGGAGGGACCGCTGTCCGGCGACAAACGTCCCCGGGGCAGCCATGGTTCTCCCCTGGTGGTGTCGCATCTACTTCGTATCCATTGGAAGCGAAACATGGCCCGCGAACGTGGACCCAGGCTCAAGAAGTGCCGCACGGTCGGCATCATCCTGCCCGGTCTTACCACCAAGACAGCCCTCGATCGGCCCTACCCCCCTGGGGTGCATGGTGCCCGTCGGCGTGGCAAGCAGTCCGATTACAAGCTTCGTCTTCTCGAGAAGCAGAAGATTCGCTGGCACTATGGTGTCCTCGAGAAGCAGTTTCGTAACTACGTGCGTCGCGCCAACCGTATGCGCGGTCCTTCGAACGTAAACCTCATTCAGGTGCTCGAGTGCCGGCTGGACAACATCGTCTGGCGCCTCGGCCTGGCCCCCACCATCCCCGCTGCTCGTCAGCTGGTGTCCCATCGTCACATTACTGTCGATGGCCGCCGGGTGGACCGTCCCAGCTTCCAGGTCAAGCCTGGAATGACTGTGGCTGTCTTCGAGACCAGCAAGGATCGTGGCTTTGTGCAGGAAGCTCTCGAGCGCGCCACCACCCGTGTGCGTCCCGACTTCCTGGAGTTCGACCCGGCCAAGGCTACTGGCCGCATGGTTGCACTCCCGAGCGCTGAGGATCTGCCGTTCCCCTGCAACACGCAGGCGATCATCGAGTTCTACTCGCAGACCCTCTAGTTCTCGCGCTTCCAGCGCCAGGCCAACGCGCGTCGCAGCTCTGCGGCGCGCGCTCGTCTTCAGCTGCCCCAGTGGCGTGCCCGAGTGGTGCGGCGCTGGGGTTGTTTTATGGCGTCTGTGGTGAACGAAAAAAAGCCGCCCCACAGGGCGGCAAAGCGAGCGATTGGGCCGAAGCGCCAGCAGCGCGACTAGCGGATTTCCTTGTGAACCGTGTGCTTGCGCTCGAACTTGCAGTACTTGGACAGCTCGAGGCGCTTGGGGTTCTTCTTCTTGTTCTTCTTGATGGAGTAGCGGCTGACGCCCGGCACACCACTGGCGCGGCAGGTGGTGCACTCGAGATGGACGGTGACGCGACCGGCAGAGCCCTTCTTGGCCATAATGAAACTCCTCGAAGTCTTCGCCCTTGGGTGGGCGGGCTGGAGGCCCCTGTACGGCACACATGCCGAGTACGGGCCTCCGGAACGGCGGCCCAACTATTCCAGCCCCCCAGCCCTGTCAACCTCGATCCCCTGAAGCCGCCGAGCGGATAGAAGCCAAGCCGTGGAACCCCTCCATCCATACGGACTCAGACCCGCCGATCTTGTGGCCGCCTTGGCCGCAAGGGGCGCACGGATCTCCATCCAGGACGCCCGTCGATGTCAGGACTGGGTTCTCACCCAGGGGCGCTCTGATCTGGGCGATACCGGGCTTCGTATCAGCAACGTGTCTCGACGAGCGCTGCTGGAACACGTCAGCACCGCGGGCCTGGATATCGAAGCTATGGAGCAGGACCCTGTCGATGGCAGCCGACGCTTCCTCTTCAGGGCTCGGGATGGCGCCCACTTCGAGGCGGTGCTCATTGGTCTCGAGCGTGCGGGTCGCTTCACGGCCTGCATCTCGTCCCAGGTGGGCTGTCCCCTGGACTGTCAGTTCTGCGCCACTGGGCGCTTGGGTTTCGCGCGGCAGCTCGAGCCGTGGGAGATGGTGGCGTCGTTGTGCGCCCTGCGGGACCACGCCCCCGGTCGAATGACGGGAGTGGTGTTCATGGGGCAGGGCGAGCCCTTCCTCAACTACGACTCGGTCATGCAGGCCGCCAGCGTGTTCTCCGATCCCAACGGCTGCCGCATCGACAAGAAGTCCATCAGCATCTCCACCGCGGGCTGGGTCCCCGGCATCCAGCGCTTCACCCGAGAAGGTCACAAGCACCGACTGGTGGTCTCCCTGACATCGGCGCTGCCCGAGCGACGTCGGGTGCTGATGCCCGCTGCGGCCCGCTGGTCCCATGGGGAGCTGGGGGACTCCCTGCGAGCCTACAGCGCGTCCTCGAGGCGCCGGGTGACGCTGGCGTGGGTGCTGCTGGGCGGGGTCAACCACGATCAGGCTGAGGTGGACGCCCTGGTGGAGCTGTGTCGGGACGTGCGGGTCCGCATCAGCCTGCTGGACGTCAACGACACGCGCCCCGATGGCTACCGCAGGGCCACGGACGCCGAGCGTGAGGACTTCAGGGATCGCCTCCAGGTCTTGGGAGCCCCCATCGTGCGCCGCTACTCCGTGGGCCTGTCCAGCGACTCCGCCTGCGGGATGCTCTCGGCCAAGGTGGCCAAGCGTCAGTCGTAGTTTGGACCCGGCCTGGGGATCTCTTCGGTGGGCGGAGCGCTGTCGTCCAGAGGGATGGGCTCCGGCGGTGGCGGACCCAGGGCCAGGTTGTGACGCCGGAAGCCCCCTCGCAGGGTCTCGAGCATTGTGCCGATGTTGCGGGCTTCGCGCAGGTGTTCTGCGAGCCAGCCCTCGGCCAGCATACGGGCGAACATGTCCTTGAGCCACAGCTGGGTCTGACGGTCGGCGGGGCAGGCCAGGATCACCACCAGCAGGTCCACGGGCTCCTTGCGGGGGAGATCGAACTCGACGGGCTCGGCCATGGTGAACACGCCAACGATGGGTGCCTCCAAGGTGGGCAGGACGAAGCCTGACAGGGCCACCCCATCGCCCAGGGAGGTGATCTGCTGGGCCTCTCGTTCCCACAGGGAGTCGAGGATGGGGGGCTCGAAGTCGGTGTCTTCCACCGCGGCCAGGGAACGTGCCACTTGAGCGAACAGCTCGCGCTTGTTGGACACCCGAAGACGGGGAATCAGGGCCGCATGGCGCAGGAAGGGCTCCATGTCCTGGTCCAGGCGTGGCGAGTGGACCTGGGGGCTGAAGCGTGTGTGGACCTTGTGGCGCGGGGTCTTGAGGCGCAGCACGGCGCAGCGGGCACGCTCGAGCAGGGCGAGATCCGGCGAGCCGAACAGCAGGTTGCGCAGCGCGGACTCGGGGGGGGCCCCCATCACCAGCAGGTCGTAGTCGGCGCTTAGTTCTTCGATGGCTGCGTCGGCGTCCTGGGTACGCAGGACCAGATCGGAGGTCGGCGACTTGCACATGCGGGAGAACTGGCGGTGGTATTCCCTGTGGGCGTGCATGGAGCTGTCGGGCTCATCCACGGGCACCGGCATGAACAGGGTAAGGCTGCCGCCGCAGGTCTTGGCGAGCCGATCGGCGATGTGAACGACCATGCTGTCGTAGGGGCCAGGGGTCGCCAGCACCAGGATGCGCTGGAAGCAGGCCAGGCCCACGTCGCCCCTGTCGCTCTGCCGTACGGAAGGTTTGAAGACCGCCAGGTCGCAGGGAGGATGGTCGAGCCACCACGACATGGGGTTGGGCAGCAGCCGACGATGGGCCGAGTCGCCGGGCCACGCCATGACGATCCAGTCGGCGTGGGTCAGCCGGGCGTGGTGGGCCAGGGCGTGGCGGGCGTTGTGGGTGATGACATCGCGGAAGTCGACCTCGACGTGAAGCTCATCGCCCAGTGCATCCGTCTGGACCTCCAATTGGCGCATGCGGTCGTCCTGCTCTTCCAGGTACATGAGCATGGTCTGGTCGGGCACCTCTTCGAGACGTACCACCTCGAGCACACCGTTGGAGTCCACGAAGGTCGCTCCCAGCCGCATGAGCAGGGCGGCGTCTTCCTGGGCCCGGAACAGTGGGACGATCACGCGAGGGGCTGCCTGGTCCGCTTCGTCAAGGGCCTCGGCGGTCGCGGTCTGGCTGGACAGCGCCTGGCCCCAGAGGTGTCGCAGCACCCCTGCGCGCTTCACTCGGCCACGGGGGTAGATGAAGTACCAGACGGTACCGAGCATGGCGGCGCCACCCACGCCCCACACCGCCATCCATCCCAGCTGGAACAGCAGCCAGCCGCCGCCGAAGATGCCGATGATCTGCAGCCACGGGTAGAAGGGCGCTCTGAAGGAGGGCTTGTACCACTCGGTGGCGGTCTCCCGCAGCATGATGAGGGCGAGGTTGTCCACGCAGAACAGGAAGATGGTGAACGCCGAGGCGAGCTTGGCCAGCTTGAACACCGGCAGGCCCAAGACCAGAATGAAGAGCAGGGCACCCGTGAGCAGGATGGCGCGAACCGGCGTTCCGAGCCTGGCGTTGACCTTCTGCAGTGACGACGGGAGCAGGTCGTCCCTGGCCATGGCGAAGGGGTAGCGGGTCGATGAGATTCCCGCCGAGTTGCACATGGACACGAGGCCGATCACCGCCACCACCGCGAAGACGACGCGACCAGTGGGGCCCATAAAGGCGCCGGCCGCCGTGGCTACGGGGGTGACGTTGGCAGCCATGGAGCTGAAGTCCACGTTGCCCATGATCACGATGGCGACGGTGCCGTACAGGGTCATGGCCACCAGCTGGGCCCCGATCATGCCCCAAGGGATGTTCCGGCCGGGGTGGCGCACCTCTTCGGCCACCGAGCAGACATTGGTCACACCCGCATAGGAGACGAAGACGAATGCCGCGCCCTCGACGATGCCGATGCCGCCATTGGGAAATGCTGGTGTGAGGAGCTCGGCGTCGACGCTGAACCCGCCTACGGCCACGAACACCACAAGTGCCACGAGGCACAGCCCGACCACCGCCACCTGCAGGCCCATGGCCTTTCCGGCACCCAGGATGTTGAGCACCAGCAGCAGTGTGAGCACCGCCAGGGCGAAGGGTAGGGGGTCCATGGAACTGAAGATGGCCAGGTAGGCGCCCAGTCCTGCCAGTCCGAATGCGGTCTTGGCAGCCAGGGCGATCCATGTGCCCAGCCCGGTGATGGTGCCCATCCAGGGGCCCATGCTGCGGTCCACGAAGACGTAGGAGCCACCTGAGACGGGCATCGCTGTGGCCAGTTCGGCCTTGGACAGCAGGGCGGGGAAGACCAGGACGCCCGCCAGCAGGTAGGACAGGCCCACCTGGGGGCCGGCGATGGCGCCGGCCATTCCAGGGAGCACGAAGATGCCTGAACCCAGCATGGCGCCTACGGCGATGGCAAAGACCGAGGCGAGTCCGAGCTGTCTGTCGAGCTGTTTCTGCAGGGGTGGCTCCGAGTGATAGTGAGGCCCGGCATTGTCCCATAACGAGGAGCTTTCATGCGCCTGTGGGTCCTCTTGGCTCTCCATGCCTGCACGCCCAAGGATGACACCGCGACCGAGAAGCCGTTCGATAGCGGCGATAGCGCTCGGCTGGCCTGTGAACCTGTAGATGTGGATCCCGAGCCCACCTGGGAAGGACATCCATCGGATGGCTGGCGCTGGGCGAAGCACGGGGCCCTGTTCGAGGATGGCGAGATGGTAGGCTACGCCGACGGTGACCTGGCCCCCACGCTGGTGGAGGGTGCCCACGGACTGCACCTGGTCTTCACCCGTCAGCGGGGCTTGGATCAGGACCTGTGGGTGAGCACATCCAGCGACGGTGAGATCTGGGGCCCGCCGGTGGCGGCCACAGGGCTCGAATCCGGCTCGGCGGGCTACGCCGGCCTGCTGTACGACCAGGGGAGCTACCGGCTGTGGTACGGGTCCGGCAACATCGTGTACGCCATCAGCGCTGATGGCTACGCCTTCGAGGCTCTGGGCGCCACGCTGACCACCGGCGAGAGTGGAGCGTTCGACAGTGTCTCGGTGCTCTACCCGAGCCCCATCGCCAGCGATGGGTGGCTTGGGTTGGCGTACACCGGCTTCGACGGTCAGACCTACGCCATGGGGGTCGTTGAGAGCGCCGACGACGGTCAGACCTGGGAGCGCGGCCAGTACATCGTTGAGCGGGTTCCCGACGGCTGGGACAACGCCGCTGTGGCCCAGCCCATGGTGGTGGAGCGCGCTGGCACCACCCACGTCTGGTACGGGGGCTACGACACCTCGGTGACCGATCCGGGGCCTTGGCGAGTCGGCTATTCTCCTGTGCTCAACAGCGACCGGCGTGTCTCCTTGCCCCTGTCCGAGACCGGCCCCGACGCCTGGAGCACCCGCGACCCGGCGGTGGTCCCCTGGGGCGACGGCTGGCTGATGGTCTACGCGGGCATGGGTGACGACGGCGTCTATCGGCTCATGCGGGCCACGTCCGACGTCTGCAACTAGCTACAGGACCACCATCACCGCGGCGGCCATGCCCATGAGGATGGCCACCCCGCGCTTCCAGGTCAGGGGTTCCTTCAGGAAGATGGTGGCCAGGATCAGGATGAAGACCGTGGACGACTGGTTGAGCACCGAGGCCGTGTTGGTCTGGGTGTAGGTCATGCCAAGGATCCACAGGAACAGGGCGAAGTAGGTGCCGATCACGGCGGCGGGAATGGCGACCTTCCAGTGGGGGCCGGGGCTGAAGACCTTGATCACCCCGCGTCGCCAGCGGGGCATGGCGCCTTGAGCGGCCAGGAAGAGGGCGCCCCCGAGCAGGCGCACGCTGGTGGCCCACATGGGCTGGCTGCGGTCGAGCACGGGCTTGGCCCACACGATGCCCGCCGCCATGGTCAGCATGGCCACGATCCCCAGCGCGACGCCCTGGCGAAGGGCGCGGCGAGCTGCGGGGTCCTCCGCTCGTTCCTCGGGGCTCCAGGTGCCCACCAGGATGGCGACCACCATCAGCGCCATGGCGGGCAGGAGCCACGGGCCCCGTGGCTCCCCGAGGTAGAGGGCCGAGCCGAGCACCACGAAGGGGCTGTACATGCAGTCCACGATGGCTGACCGCCCGGCTCCCAGCCGGTTGAGGCTGGCGAAGAAGATGCTGTCTGCCACCGCGATGCCCAGGGCGCCGCTGCCCAACAGCACCAGCCAGTCGGCCACCGGGACCTCTTCGGGAAAGAAGGGCACGCCGAAGACCAGCATGGTCGCCGCGAACAGCAGCAAGCCCACCACGGCCTTGAACAGGTTCAGGGCCACCGGCTCGATGGTCTCGCCCGTCTTGCGGAACAGGATCACCGCCACCGCCCACAGCAGTGCGCAGCTGAAGGCGTACAGCTCCCCCGCTTGCAGGAACGGGATGCCGGTGTCGAAGACGAAGGGACTCATGGCGCGGCGCTTCTATGCCACGTCGTGTCGCGGCTCCACTGCATTCGTGCCGTGGGCAGAGCTGCTAGCCGTCGCGCTGGGCCAGCTTGCCCACGCGGGCCTCGTAGAACGCCCGGCACTTGTAGCGGTCCGCGGTGGACATCAGGGCGATGCCCTCGCGGGGATGCTCGTTGTAGTAGCCGGTGATGGCGTAGGGCAGGTGGTAGCCCCAGCGCAGGGACTCGCGCAGGCTGGCGAACTCGTCCACCAGGTCGAGCACCGGCTTGACGTTGTAGCGGGGGTTGTCCAGATAGAACAGCAGCAGCTCGAGGGGGCAGTTGCCGGCGCCGCGGCCGATGCCGTGGATGGTGCCGTCGACCCAGTCGGCGCCCTCGTCGATGGCGGCGATGGTGTTGGCGAAGGCCTGCTGCTGGTTGTTGTGGAAGTGGCCGCCCACCATCATGTTGTCGCCCACGTAGTTCTTGTATTTCCGGATGAGGTAGCGCACGTGGTACGGGAACAGCGCGCCGTAGCTGTCCACCAGGGCGAACGCGTCCACGCCGCTGCGTGCAGCGCGCCGCAGCACGGTGTCGAGCACTGAGATCTCGACGTCCGAGACGGCCATGACCTGCAGGAAGGTCTCGTACCCGTTCTCCTTGCAGTGGTCGCAGATACGGAAGGCTTCGTCGAGCTGATGGGCGTAGCAGGCCACCCGGATCGCATCGATGACCGAGTCGGTCTTGGCGGGAATCTCGGCCTCGGTCACCCGGCCGATGTCCACCATGGTGGTCAGCTTGATGTGGCCAGGTTCGACCACGCGCCGGACGTCTTCTTCGGTGCAGAAACGCCAGGGTCCCGCATCGGGGAACACGCCGGGGGTGGTGCGGTAGCCGACCTCCATGTAGTCGATGTTCGCTTCTACGAGGGCCTTGAAGACCATCTTGACCAGGTCGTGGTCGAACTGCCAGGCGTTGCTGATGCCGCCGTCGCGAATGGTGCAGTCCAGCACCTTGACACGGCGCCGGGTGTCGGTGATCAGGCCATCGGGTGCGCAGCGAATACGATAGTCGGAACCCATGCTTTCTCCGTGTCCGGGCGACGTGGGGCGCCAGCCTTGGTGCTCAGCGGACCACGGAGCGTAACATCGACCGCTGCCGGCCGCTCAGCGGTGCGACCCCTTGTTTCGCTTCCTGTGGGCTGGCTTGCCCTGGGGTTTGCGGGATGACCTGCCCCGCGCCTTGGCCGAGGGGTCGGTGGGTCCTTGCTGGTGCTCTGGGTACAGATCGTTGACCCAGGCGCGGAATTCCTCGAAGCGGCCCTGCTGAATGCTCTCCCGCATCCGCTCCATGAGGTGGATGAACCAGCGCACGTTGTGGATGGTGGCCAGGGTGGCGCCCAGGATCTCGCCCACGCGGAACAGGTGGTGGATGTAGGCGCGGGTGAACTGGCGGCAGGTGGCACAGTCGCAGTTGGTGTCCAGGGGGTAGAAGTCCCGCCGGTAGCGCCGGTCCGTGATTCGGATGCGGCCGCTGTCGGTGTACAGGGTGCCCGAGCGGGCGTG
>Ga0307987_1000086_pt1 | contig 53130 bp, 48 predicted proteins | sample EllFjometagen181_FD_203157 | JGI IMG/M metagenome (GOLD analysis project Ga0307987, IMG submission 203157) | Marine microbial communities from Ellis Fjord, Antarctic Ocean - #181 | ecosystem: Environmental > Aquatic > Marine > Unclassified | place: Southern Ocean | collected 2014-10-08 | reverse complement strand
CCCCTTTATTGTCACGGCCGGGGAAGTCAAAACAAAACCCACCCAGCATAGTGTCAAGGAACTCCGGAGCATCGGCATTCAACCGGATATCCTGCTGTGCCGCACCGATCGGTATCTGGTCCCGGAGATCAAGGAAAAAATTGCCCTGTTCTGCAACATAGACAAGGAGTCCGTATTCACGGCCAAGGATGTGGATAACATCTATGAAGTGCCCCTACTTTACAATAAAGAAGGGCTGGGGGATAAGATTCTCCAGAAGCTTAACATCTGGGCCCGGGCTCCCCGACTGGATGAATGGCGGGACATTGTGGAAAAGATGAAAAATCCCCGGGATACCCTCACCATTGCCATTGTAGGCAAATACGTGGATCTCACTGAATCTTATAAGAGCCTCAACGAGGCCCTCGCCCATGGTGGCATTGTCAATGATACCCGGGTGAATCTTGAATTTGTGGATTCCAGCACCCTGACCCGGGACAATGTCAAAGAAAAACTGAAAAACGCCCATGGCGTTCTGGTACCCGGCGGATTTGGTGCCCGGGGCATTGAGGGAAAAATCCTTGCCGTTCAATACGCCAGGGAAGAAAAAGTGCCCTTTTTCGGTATCTGCCTTGGCATGCACATGGCCGTCATCGAATATGCCCGCCACGTGGCGTGCATGGAAGATGCCCACGGTTCAGAGTTTGATGAACACACTCCCTATCCTGTGATCTACCTCATGACCGAATGGTATGATGAGCAGACACGGCAGGTGGAAAAACGCGATGACGCTTCGGACAAGGGGGGCACCATGCGCCTGGGGGCTTATCCATGCGTGTTGACACCGGACTCCTTTGCCCTGCAGGCTTACAGAACCCCAGAAATTTCAGAACGCCACCGGCACCGGTATGAATTTAACAATGCCTATAAAAAACAGCTTGAAGAGGCTGGCCTTGTGATCAGCGGGACCTCCCCGGATGGAGAGCTGGTGGAGATCGTGGAACTCAAAGATCATCCTTGGTTTTTAGGGTGCCAGTTTCACCCTGAATTCAAATCAAAACCTAACAATCCCCATCCCCTTTTCAGGGAGTTTATCAAAGCCTCCCTGAAAAATTCAAAAAAAGAGATGTATGGCAGTAAAAGCCAATAAGCCAAAGCTGCCACTCATTGATTAAATTTTTTTGATATATTGGGGAAGGATCAGTCCCAAAAACCGGAACGGCTCAGCCGTTTCGGTTTTTTATATTCCCCCTTTAGCACTACAGCGACACTTTCATGATCCACCCTGTTTGGAGGGCATTCTAAAGCGTGTTTTCCCACCTTTCGACACTCGACTTTTAGTGAAATAAGCAAAGTGCCGCTGTAGTGTTAGGAATGAATCCGAAATAACTTTTCCATTTTGGAGGCGGGGACAGATTTGAAAATCTGTCCCCTAAGCGTACCAATATGCAACTTATTTAAAACTCATTCTTTAACAAGGGCTGTCGTCCAGTTCCCACTCATTTACGTATTCATCCACAAAGGCTGTTAAAGGATTGCCCAGAGGGGGTTCCGGCCCCAGCAGTACATACCCAAGCCCATTGATCTCCCCTTCAAGACATTTAAAAAAAGCAACTTCCGCTGTTTCTGCGTCCATATGTTCAGCTTCCGGAACCACGGCCTGGGTCAAATGTCCCACCGGCGTAAAGGCATCACACACCGTTGCCTCCCATTCCCCAGGAAAATTGTTGATTTTCCAGGGGCTGAGGCTTTCCGGCTTAAGTATATTTTGCTTTTTTCGGTTAAAAGGGGCAGCAACGATTTTCATTTTCCGCTCATCCCATTTCATTAATGCTTTTAACAGGGGAATGACATCATCGGAAAACAGCCACTCCTCGGACTCCAGAAGAATGGGGGGAAACTCCCGACTTGTCAGGGCATACCTGAAGGGGCCTTGTTTTTTCCAAAAGGCCTTGAATTCCGTTACTGTGGGCAGAACCTGCCGAATTATTTTTCCCATATTAATGACTCCTTTTTTCAATTTCACCTGAAAGTTATATTCATGAAGAGAGCTGAAAGCACTTGTAACTTTCAAGATCCAGTCGATGATCATTTTTTTATGTTGCATGGAAAAGGACACGCTTGGCTTATGGGCATTCTTCCTCGTAATTCCCGGGTTGCATGCATCAGAATGAATAAAGTCCATAGGCCAGTCTCGCCTCATTTTCCCCACAAAATCCAGAGTTATCGAGTATATAACAAATTCAGAGATAAAGAACTGCTTGCAGAAATAAAAACATTCAGGCCTGTTCGCTACACATGGTATCAAAATCCATACATTGTCAATGTATAGTGTAGTCACCGGCAAAAAAGTTATTTTTGCAAAAACCTCTAAAGATCTAATTTGGAATCAAGGCAGCAATGTTCAGCAAAAAAATTCTAATTGTGACTGCCCTTGGCCGTTCCATGGGCCACCCGCAGGGCACTAAGTTTACAGGTCATGCCTGTAACGGAAACCCGAATCTTTTGCTTGACCTCCACCCCTCCCTGTGTTAACCAAGCTAAGAACAAAAGGTTAACCAAAAAAATCAAGCCTTGCAAAACCACAAAAATGGATACAATGAAAACCAAAATATTACAATCCTTATGGGAACACCCCAACCGCATTATTTCAGGGGTTCAGCTGAGTAAAATCCTTGGTATTTCCCGGGTGGGGGTGTGGAAACACCTGAACCAACTCAAAGAAACAGGGTACAAGATTGAATCCAGCCCCAAAGGATACAGACTTGCAAACCCGGAAAATCTGGTGCACCCATTTTGTTTTCCGGGAAGGGAAGATCGCATTCACTTTTTCCCCCAGGTTACCAGCACCATGGACAAGGCAAGGGAACTGGCAAGATCCGATGCCCCCCATCCAAGTGTGGTGGTGGCAGATCATCAGACCCGGGGAAGGGGACGATTGAACCGCACCTGGTTTTCCAGCCCCGGAGGGTTGTGGATGACCCTTATTTTAAAACCGGATCTCCCCCCCCCACTGGCGTTTAAAGTTAATTTTGTGGCCTCATTTTCCATGGCCACTACAGTGAACCGACTGCATGGCACAGACATCCGGGTTAAATGGCCCAACGATCTTCTGGCAGGGGAGAAAAAAGTGGCGGGCCTGCTGTCGGAGATGGAGACCCAGGGGGACATGATCTCGTTTGTGAACATCGGCGTGGGGCTCAATGTGAACAATGATCCCCCCCCGGAGGAAAAAAAGGCCATTTCCCTTAAAATGCTGCTGGGGAAAACCGTTTCCCGCCGGGACATTTTAATGGCATTTCTGGACGAGTTTGACATACAGATGCAGGACATCGCAGAAAAGGATGTCATTGGTCCATGGAAAACCATCACCTCCACCATTGGTAAAACCGTGAACATTGAAACCCGGGGGGAGATCAGTCAAGGGGTGGCCCTGGACGTGGATGAAAGCGGGGCACTCATACTTGGCCAAAGCGACGGTACACACAAAAAAATCATTTATGGCGATTGTTTTCATCAAGCCACAGATTCCCACGACCCGGCCATCTGATGTGGCATGGCTTGATTTCAATGCCCCGGTTTGATGATACCACTTTGCCGACTGGTATTGCCTGGCACAGGCTCTACCCATGAAACCCTGCACATAGCTATTTGGCACAAAAGGAACTCCTCATGAACACATCCGACACCCTTAAAATGACCATATACACCGCCCTTTTTGCGGCCCTCATCGCCGCCGGGGCCTTTATATCCATCCCCGTGGGACCGGTGCCCATTGTGCTCCAGAACATGTTTGTCCTCATGGCAGCACTGGTGCTGGGTCCCCGGTGGGGCCTGGGTGCCATTTTGCTCTATCTTTTCATGGGGGCTTGCGGGTTTCCGGTGTTTTCCGGGGGTACCGGGGGCCTGGGGCGGCTATTTGGTCCCACCGGGGGCTATCTATTGGGTTACATTCCCGCCGTAACCGTCACCGCTGTGCTGGCAAAGACCCTGGGCCACCGCCCTATTAACGACGCCTTGGCCATGGTTGTAGGATCACTTCTGGTGTATGGAGCCGGAGTGCCCTGGCTGAAATTCGCCACGGGCATGCCCTGGGACAAGACCCTGGCCCTGGGTCTGTTTCCCTTTATTATCGGAGATATCATTAAAATTGCCGCTGGCACCTGGGCTGCCGGGGTGATGAGAAGGGTAATGGATAAAAAATGAAACAAAATCCCATCATGGTGGTGGACACCCTTTCCCACAGGTATGGCAATGGTACCCCGGGCCTTTCCAATATCTCTTTTTCCATTTATAAAGGCGATTTCATCCTTGTTGCCGGGAGAAACGGCTCCGGAAAATCCACCCTTTTCAGGCACCTCAACGGGTTGCAGTCCCCCACCGACGGCAGGATCTTTCTCCATGACCGCCCCCTGGAAAAACAGAAACACACAGCCCTGACCCAAGTGGGACTCATCTTCCAGGATGCTGACACCCAAATTGTGGGGGAAACGGTGTGGGAGGATGTGATTTTCGGCCCCTGCAACCTGAAGTTATCCCCGGACGACATCCATGATCGAGGCGTCCAGGCATTGACGGCCATGAATCTTTTGCACCTGAAAGACAGGGATCCATCCACCCTGTCCGGCGGGGAAAAACGAAAACTTGCCATTGCCGGGGTTCTTGCCATGAAACCCGAAATTCTGGTATTTGATGAGCCCTTTTCCAACCTGGATTACCCGGGCACCCGGGATCTAATTACATCAGTGGTGTCTCTGCACCGGGCCGGTCACACCATTATTCTCTCCACCCATGATCTTGAAAAAATTATCTTTTATGCCACTCGAATGCTTCTTCTCTCCCGGGGTACCCTGGTGCATGACGATACCCCCCTGGCACTTCTAAAACATCTGGAGGGGCTTGGTATCCGGGAACCCTGCGCGTCCCGACTGGGCATGGACATCCCCGCCTGGGACGGAAATGAAACACCCATTGTCTCACTGTGTGAAAGAACAGATTCCCAGGCAAGAAAGATATCCCCCCAGGGGACTCCAATGCCAGAAAAAGGGCAAATACTCTCCCCACCAGCTTCCCATGAAGATATAAAAATCCCGGAGATCCACCATGGATAGCACCAACGCCTTTGCCCACCACGCTGGGGTGTCCTTGCTCCATAGGCTGGATGTCCGGTGCAAACTGGTGTGCATCTCTCTGGTGAGCCTTTCCCTTTTAAAGGCCCGGATACCAGCCCTGGGAGGGCTTTCGATGCTTCTTTTTTTCATGATGATCCACAGCGGGCTTCATCCTTGGCAGGTAATGAAAAATATCAAGTACTTTCTGGTGCTGCTGGTGTTTGTATTCATTTCAAGAGCCTTGACCACGGCGGGAGATCCAATTTATTCCTTCATGGGCATTGCCATCACCAATCAGGGGCTTTTTGAGGGCAGTATGGTGGTGTGTCGATTTTTTCTGGTGATGATTTCAGGGATTCTTTTCACCGTCACCACCCGTCCCTCCCATGTCAAGGCGGCGGTGCAATGGTTCCTTGCCCCCATCCCCTTTGTCCCGGAAAAACGGGCAGGGGTCATGGTGAGTCTCTTTTTGCGGTTTTTGCCCTTGATGGTGCACCAGGCCCGTGAGGTGTCCATGGCCCAGCGATCCCGGTGCGGACATCTTGAAAGAAATCCCGTGAAGCGGGTGAAACGACTGGCCCTGCCCTTGTTGAAAACCATGGTTCAAACTGCCGACGGTCTGGCCCTTGGCATGACCGCCCGGGGTTACACAGAGAATCGAACTGAGCTTCCCCTTAAGCCTTCGGGAAAGGAAATTCCCGTACTGCTCTGCTGCCTTGCCATGTCTGCCGTAATTTTTTGGGGCTGAACTTCTGGATGAATCTGCTCCAAAAATTTTCAAAGCGGGATAATAAGGAACGAAAACTTATTAACCTGAGCAAAGATAACAATTTATTTTGGTATAAGAGCAAAATGCATCACACGAGTAATAGTACTGTTCCTTTGAGTTTGCATTAAATAATGTTCAGGTTCTTTAGTTTCTATTCCTAAGCCTCCCCCGCTTCATCATAAATGGGAAAAAGCCTACGGTGCTCGCCCGGGTGAAGTATACGTCATAAAGTGTCACCCACCACCAAGTGCATCTGTTCCCCCTGGAATTCAACCACATCCCCGGCAAAAATTTTCTTTCGTTTCCGGGTCTCCACCTCACCGTTCACCGTCACCAACCCTTCGGCAATGAGATGCTTTGCCTCTCCACCGCTCATGACAAGGTTTTCAAACTTAAGGATTTTATAGAGCTCCACCGGTTCCTGGTTTAACACAACATCTCTGGGTTTCATTTTATTATATTTTCTCCATTTATTACCCATTGCCCAAGGGCAGGACAATTTTATATCGTTTCATCTGATTCCAGACACTTGTCCGGGAAATACCTAAAAATTGTGCAGTTCTGGTTCGATTACCCCCGGTTTTTTCAAGGGCATGGACAAGGCGCTGGCGCTTGATGGTGTCAAGCCCCCCCCCGTCAAAGGCAGAGGCTGGAGAAATCTGGGTCTCCTTCTTTTCGGTTACAACAATATGCCGGGGCAGATGATCCGGCTGGATCATCCCCTCCCGGCAGGTGACAAAGGCATATTCAAAGGCGCTTTTCAACTCCCGTACATTACCGGGCCAGCCATAGGCCCCCAGACTCTCAAAAGCCTCCGGGGAGATCCCCTGCACCTCATTTCTGGCACTTTTCAGGCGAATCCGCCGGAAAAAAAATTCTGCCAGCAAAGGGATATCTTCCCGCCGTTCCCTTAAAGGGGGTAACTCAATGGGAATCACATTGATGCGGTAATAAAAATCTTCCCTCAACTGCCCGGAATCAACCAGAGTTTTCAAATCCTGGTTGGTGGCAGATATGATTCTGGCATGAATAGTCACGGGCCGATTATCCCCCACCTTTTCCACCACCCTTTCTTCCAGAACCCGCAACAGCTTCACCTGGATGGCAGGGGAAAGGTCTCCAATCTCATCCAGGAAAATGTCCCCTTCTCCTGCCGCTTCAAATTTCCCCATGCGATCCCGGTGGGCTCCGGTGAAGGCCCCGCGCACATGGCCGAACAGTTCACTCTCCAGAATGGATTCATTAAGGGCCGAGCAGTTCACCTTAATATAAGGGGCTTTTTTTCGGTCTCCCATTTCATGGATGGCACTGGCCACCATCTCTTTTCCCGTTCCACTTTCACCATAAATAATCACCGGGGCATCGGATCTTGCTGCATTGGCCACAAGATCAAACACCCGCTGCATGCCAGGAGAGGTACCGATCATGCCATGGAAGCTGTCCTTTAATTCAAGCTCCCGGCGGAACACTTCGATCTGGCGATCCCGCATGACAATCTGGGTGATATCCGTGAGGGTCTCCACCGCTCCTGTGACCCGGCCGTCGGGTTCCTTTAACACCGATGCATTTTTCACCACATGCACATGTCGGCCATCCTTTGTCACAATTTTACACTCCTTGTGGTGGAGTTCTCCCTCCCGGAACAGAATACACCAACGCTGATCTTCCCGTTGTCTGGACACCCGGCAGACATTACAGTCTAAAATAGTACAGGGTTGTCCCACGATATCTTCCTGGACATAGCCAGTGATCTTTTCAAAGGCACGATTGACAAACACAATGATCCCCTTTGTGTCCACAATCATCACACCGTCCTGTATGGTTTTCACAACGGTCTTCCAGTATTTGTTTAAGGTGTGTTCAGTCATTTACCATCCTTACGTTCAAAATTTTAACAAAAATGTTCACTTTTTTAACAGATTTTACCGAGACATTGCAATTAAAAATTGTAAACAAGCGCATTTTCTTTTTACCAGATACTGGATTATAGCCTTAGGGTCATGGGTTAAGACTATCCAACCCATCACAGGGCCTCGCTATGTAAGGTCATAATCCAACCTTAAAGGGCGGGGCTTGAATAATTTCTGCCTTATATCCCAAACCTAAAGACATGGATTTTACGGCTGAGCTTATAAAATCTATGGAGATGGGCATTAATATTGCTTGTGGGCTCTAAGACGATGGTAAGGAAAAATTTAGAATTGCTGAATCATTGCTCCAAGGTTGACAAAAAACATAGAATTATATATGAAGTCTTGGTGAACATATTGTAATTATAGGAACTTTGTTAAAAAATGACATAGCATTGGATGATTAAATTTTTTCAGGGGGGGGCATAACATTGGCCATTCTGGGGAGAGGTCAGGTTTGGCTTATGAGCATTATTTCCAAAATTTTGGGCTTGTTGTGATTAATAACACCCATAAGCCAAGCCTGACCCCGTTACCCCACTGACCCCATCATCCCATGTAAAATTATCATTATCGCTGTGACAAAGGGTTTTGCCATGGCTGTTATACAAGTTTCCAATCACAAAGATACTGGAAACAAGAGTAATGGATTAAGGAGAAGAAATGTCCAAAAAAGTACTGATTATTGGCGCTGTAGCGCTGGGTCCCAAGGTGGCCTGCAGATTACGCCGTATTAACCCGGATGTTGAAATTACCATGATTGACAGGGATGAACTCATCTCCTATGGCGGGTGCGGGATACCCTATTATGTGGGCGGAGATGTGGCAGACATTGAGGGGCTTCGCTCCACCATTGCCCATGCCATCAGGGATGCTGATTTTTTCAAGGCCACCAAGGGAGCAGATGTGCTCACCAGTGTGGAGGCCGTTGCCATTAAACGGGCAGAAAAAAAGGTGGTGGTGCGTCACCTGAAAGAAGACAGAGAGGAAGAACTATCTTATGACCAGCTGGTCATTGCCACCGGTGCCACCCCCCTGCGGCCCCCCATCCCCGGGGCAGATCTTCCCCAGGTCCATGTGGTGTCCAACCTCCACCATGCAAAGGCCATCAAGGATGCCATCTCCAAAGGTGAGGTGGAAAATGCCGTGGTCATCGGTGCGGGTGCCATTGGCATTGAAATGGCGGAAGCCTTCACCGATCTCTGGGGCATTGACACCACCCTCATTGAAATGGCAGACCAGGTGCTTCCCCAGGCATTGGGCAAAGACATGTCCAGAATCGCCGAGAAAAAACTCCGGGAACACGGGGTGGAACTTCTTTTGTCCCAACGGGTCATGAAAATCAACGGGGATGCCAAAACCGGTGTCCAGTCCGTGGAAACCCAGGAAAAGACGATTCCCTGTAGTATGGTCATTCTGGCTGCCGGTGTTCGTCCCAATTCCCAGTTGGCCGCCGATGCAGGTCTTGCCCTGGGTCGTTGCGGTGGCGTCCTGGTGAACCGACGCATGCAGACCTCGGACCCTAACATTTTTTCCGGCGGGGACTGTGCTGAATTTCCCAACTTGATCAGCGGTCAGGAAATTCTCATGCCCCTTGGGTCTCTTGCCAATCGCCAGGGCCGTATCATCGCCACCAATATCAATGGGGGAGCGGCACAATTTCCCGGGGCTGTGGGTGCCTTTTGCATTAAAATATTTGACATGGGCCTGGCCAAGGCAGGTCTCACCACGGCCCAAGCCACCATGGCAGGGTTTGATCCCGTGGATGTGGTGGTGGCCCAGTCCGACCGGGCCCACTTCTTTCCCGATGCTGACTTTATGTTCATGAAACTCATTGCTGACAGAAAAAGTCGTAAAATACTGGGAGTGGAAGCCGCAGGTCCCCAGGGAGATGCTGTAAAAGCAAGGGTGGATGCCGTGGCACCGCTGCTTAAATTCGGGGTGGATGTGGATGAAATATCCAACTTGGAGGTCAGCTATGCACCGCCCTATGCATCGGCCATGGACATTGTAAACAACGCGGGTAATGCCCTTGATAACACCTTGAATGGAAGCCTCAGATCCATAGATACCTGGGAGTTCCTTGAAAAATTCAAGAATGAGAATGCCCGGGTGGTGGATGTAAGAAGTACAGTCCAGGCAGACCCCTTTGTGAAAAAATATGGGGATCAATGGATAAACATTCCCCAGGATGAGTTCAGAAAAAGGTTCAACGAAGTCCCCAAGGATGAACCCGTTTATATGTTGTGCGGCACCGGGCCCCGCTCCTATGAGTGCCAGGTGATTCTGTCGGCCCATGGCATCACCAATGCCTTTAACATCCAGGGTGGTTATGGCATGATTCTGGCCATCCACGAGCCCCTGGTCTAATTCTGTTTGACAATTATATTTTCATGGCCATCTTCATACCATTGCACCATGGAGGTCTTTGGGAAGATGGCCGTGATTTCAATTAATTGAAACCACCAGCCGGACGTATCATCACTACATACCTGCTTGAAACCTTCCTCCCCTCCTCCTGAAAACAACCCCTTAAGGAGAGATTCTATGCTTTTCAGACTATTCCTCTGTTTTACCCTGATTCCCATGATTGAACTTTATCTTTTAATACAGGTGGGCAGTGTCATCGGCGGTTTTAACACCATTCTTCTTGTGATCATCAGTGGGTTTCTGGGGGCCTGGCTGGCCAGAATGGAAGGCATGAACACCCTGATGCGGGTGCGTACCAACATGCAGCAAGGAATCATGCCCACAGAGGATCTTCTGGACGGTTTGATTATACTCATAGCCGGGATAGTACTCATTACACCCGGACTTCTCACCGATGCCATGGGACTGACACTCTTGTGGCCTGTAAGCCGCAATGCATTCAAGCGATTTTTAAGAAAAAAATTTGATGAGTGGACATCAAACAACACAATTGATATCACCCGGTTGTGATCAAACAAGTCTTAGTTAAATGCCCTTGACTCCATTTTTGGTATGATATGAAGGATGCCCAAAAAATCAAACGTATCCTTGACGCCTTTTATTCAGCCAGGTCGTCATAAGTTCCAGCCCTTCTTCCGTGGAGACCAGGGGAACATACCCCAGATCCTGCTTTGCCCGGGAAATATCAAACCAGTGGGAGGTGGCAAGCTCCCGGGCCACAAACCGGGTCATGGGCGGCTCTCCCTTTAACGGAAAGATCTTAAATATCAATTCAAACAGCCCCCCCACCCAATATGCCCCCCGGGCGGGAACCTCCCCCTGCACCGGCGGCAAACCAGCTGCCTCCAGAAAGTGATCCACCATCTGCCACAAAGGGATGGGATCATCCTGGCTGATGAAATAGATGTTCCCGGACAGGGATGCCTCCATTTTAAGGTGATCCCCGGCCAGGACATGGGCATGGGCAGCATTGTCCACATAGATGGTATCCACCACATTGGTACCATTGCCAATGCGGCGCAAGCTTTTTGCCCGGGAGACAATGCCCGGTAATAGATGATTGTCTCCGGGCCCCCATATGAGATGGGGTCTGAGGATAATAACACTAAGATCAGAAGACACCGCATCCAGTACTATTTTTTCCGCCATGGCCTTGGTTGCAGGGTAAGGAGCATGGAAGTGTGTGGGATAGGGCACAGACTCGTCCACTCCTTCCATATCATTGCCATCAAACACCACACTGGGGGAACTGGTGTACACAAGACGTCCCACCCCCTTTTCCCGACAACCGGCAATGACATTTTCCGTACCCAGCACATTGGCCCGATAAAAGTCCTTAAATGCCCCCCATACCCCAGCCCTGGCAGCCACATGGTAGACCACATCCATGCCCTCACAGGCATCTTTCACTGCCCGGGGATCTGCAATATCCCCCTGGACCTGCCGAACCTTCCACAAGTCAAGCTCTGGATAAAAACCCCTTGATAAACTTGTCACCTTATCCCCCCGGGCCACCAGTACCTTTACAATGGCTTTGCCAAGGAACCCACCACCACCGGTGACAAGAACACGTTCTGCCCTATGGTCCATATGGTCCATATGTTTTCTCCATTCTATTTTAAAATGCCCCCACCAGAGTTCCCGGAGGCGGCATAATGCAATTGCATTATGTATTGTGTCGATGATCGACATGGCAGTTATTATCAATAATAAAAATAAATTTTCATACCAGAAAAAATATTTCTTGACAAACAAATGATTATTATATAAAAGTTCTTTCCGTTGAGCGGGAATAACTCAGTGGTAGAGTGCGACCTTGCCAAGGTCGAAGTCGCGGGTTCAAATCCCGTTTCCCGCTCCACTTTTTACCTCCTTTTACCATCCTCCCTTTTTCTCCCCTTATGAATTATTTCCTTCATTTTTAGCATTTCTGTGCTCGTTCTTCTTGTATTTATATGCCCCAACTGCTACAAATTCTCCTGAATTATACTATTCATCAACAATTCTAAATTTTGATTCAAAATTTGGCAGGGGTCAGGTTTGCGTTATTGACACTTTTATTAAAATTCTTGTTTAAACACAATCTGTTGACAAAGAAACGATAACACACGTCTACCCGCGCTGCCCATGAACCACACCGAACAACACCCAAAATTAGAATTGCTGACTATTCATTGCCAAACGGGAGAATTTACATGTCGGCACAAAGCTTTACAGTTTATGATATCTTTGAAATGAACGCCAGACGGTATGCCACAGATATTGCCATCACAGAACAAAATCGTACCCTGACCTTTGAATCACTATTAGAACAGGTAAACACACTGGCCCAGGGCCTTTTGGACCAGGGGATCGGCAAGGGGGATCGCATTGCCATCTTGGCCATGAATCACCTGGAATACCTGGTATTATATGGTGCTGCGGCTGCCATGGGTGCCATCCTGGTCCCCATTAACTGGCGGCTCTCCCTGGATGAAATTGCCTATATCCTGGACGATTCAGGGGCAAAGCTACTGTTCTTTGACGATACCCGCAAAGAACAACTGGATGCCTTGGTGAATGCCCGACAGTTCACCGGCCCCCCCGTGTCCATATCCACAACAGACACTACCCGCCTTACCTGGGCTGACTTGATGCAAGGAACAGCTTCCGCTCTTTTGGCTCCGGCAAATCCCCCGGAAAGGGAAGACATATTCTGCCTTATCTACACCGCCGCCGTGGACGGTCATCCCAGAGGAGCGGCGCTGTCCCATGAAAACATGGTCATGAGCAACCTCCAGATCTGTCTTACCATGGGGCTGACCCGGGAAGATGCCTACCTCAACATGGTTCCCCTATTTCACATCACCGGAATGAATCTGGCCCTGGCAACCCTGCACATGGGGGGTAAAAACGTCATCATGGAAAAATTTGATGCACCCGGGGCCATTGACCTGGCCCGAAAAGAAAGGGTTTCCATCCTGGCAAGCTTTCCCCCCATCCTCTCCACCCTGCTGGATCAAATGGGTGAAGGAGACCTTGCTTCCATCAACCATGTCACCGGCATTGACTCCCCGGACAACATAACGGCATTCACCCAAAAAACCGGGGCACAATTCTGGATACTCTATGGCCAGAGTGAAACCTCTGGATTTGTCACCCTTTCCGACCATGCCCTCATGCCCGGCGCTGCGGGTAAACAATGCCCCGTCTCAACTCTGGCCATACTGGACAATGATGACATCACCCTACCCTGTGAAACTTCCGGGGAAATTGCTGTGCGGGGGCCAGTGGTGTTCCAGGGATTTTGGAAAAAAGAGGGGGATCTTGACCGGTCAACCATTCGCAATGGCTGGCACCACACCGGTGACATGGGCAGAATTGACAAAAACGGATTTCTGTGGTTTGAAGGCAGAAAACCTGAAAAGGAACTCATCAAACCCGGTGGAGAGAATGTCTACCCCGCCGAGGTAGAAAAGGTCATACTGATGCATCCAGAGGTTATGGCAGTGTGTGTCATCGGGATCCCTGATCCCAAATTTGGCGAGGGGGTCAAGGCAGTGTGTGTGAAACAACCAAATGCGAATCTGGACGGCCCTGCCCTCATTGCTTTTGTGGGGGAGCGCATTGCCCGGTACAAAAAACCTGGTTATGTGGAGTTCGTTGATACCATGCCGGAAAAATCAGACGGCACCATTGACCGCATTCAGGTCAAACAACTATATGGAAGGGCCTGAGATCAATCAATGAGACCCTGCTCTCTTTACAACGAAATTCCGGTAAAATAAAAATTTTTTCAATCTTTATTGTGTCGTTGGACGACATGCCGGTATATACAAAAGACTCTGAAACCCAAAAGGAAAATCTCAGTTGGCCGGTATCCAGGAAATCCTCACACTTATTTTACTCATTGCCTGCATCATTTTTCTGCCCCGCCTGTTCGGGGGAAATAGATCCTCTGCCAAAAAAAAGGCCAAGCGCCTCTCCCCTTCGGGAAAGCTGCGCCTGGCCATTGTGCTGTCAGTGGTCTTCCCATTGGTAATGGCAGTACCACTGCCGCCATGGCACCCGGAGAACCAGCCTATGTTTCTCCTTGGGGGTATTCTTCCCGTTGCCCTATGCTGGGCCGGTGTATGGATTTTCCGGGGATTCAGAAAAAAATAGAATTGGGGTCAAGCCTGACCCCCTGGATGAAATCAACAGACTCATGTATTCAGGCGGCATTGAAATTACTGGCCAAAAACAGTCTTGAGCAATTCCGTGGTCTGCTCTACGGGGTTTTTCCGGATACCGACTTCCTTTTGTGCCATATAATAAAATATCCCTTCCAGCCCCTTATCCAGGACATGCTGGGTGAGATCCGTCTTAACATCAGGTACAAAGGGGATATCTTTATATTTTCCCATAAGCTGATCATAGGAATTTACGGCACCCACCTCGGCCAAGGTTCCCTCCACAATGGGCCGCATCTCATCGGTCAGGGGGACGGACATCTTATCCTTGAAATATTGGGTGGCGGAGTCATCGGGTCCACCATAAATGGTTTTGACATCATCAAAACTCATCTCTGTGATGGCGGTGAGAAACAGATCCTTTGCTTTGGGTGCCGCTGCCTCTGCAGCCCGATTAAGCTTCAACTCCAGATCATCGGCCATGCTGGAAAGCCCCACCGTACCCAACATGGATTTCACCTTTTCAAGTGATTCTGGAAGAGGAATATGAATGGCATCATCCTTGTTAAAGCCATCGGCAGATCCCACTTGATCCACCACCGCCTCGGATGCCATGGTCAGGGCCTCCTTAAAGGCATCGGTGATCTGGGGCACACTGGGCTCCCCGGTTGTGGTGGCTGAATCACTTACTTCGCTTACTTCGCTTACTTCGCTTACTTCGCTTACTTCACTTACTTGACTTGCTTCACTGCTTTCACCGGAAACGGAGTCGAGAAGATCCGTCCCGGTCTTCAACCATGAAGTACCAGCCGAAACCGGGTTGTCAGCAATGGTAAGAAACAAAAAACCTGCACTGATAACAAATGCAACATAAGCCAAAGACATCTTTCTTAAAGATTTCATGAGGTTCTCCTTTTTGTCTATGTTCATTTTTTGGCTACCCATTTAAGGCGGGATACTTTCAAGGCTTTTTATGTGGATAATTAGCTTTCAGCCCCTAAAATTAAGACCTGCTATAGATCCGGTCACATGACCTGATACTAATATGGGACTTTAAGTTTATTAAAATCAAAATCTTATGACTTAAAAATGATATCTTTTCAATTGACCGGCACTATAAGACGCTTGATTTTAAAGGCTGTCCCACCTTAAGTGGGTAGTCCATTTTTTTAATTATTTCATTTTGATGGTCTCGTAAAAAAATCAGATTCCAATCCTATCCCTATTTTTTAAATGTGAGTGTGGCATCCTTTGGCAATGCGAGTCCCACGCTCACTTCCAGTGTTTTCAACACACCACCAATCACCGGGCAGGAAACATGGGGGATGGTTTTCAGGGAAACGTCCAACACTTGGGAGTTTAAAGTTCCGGTTTTTTTATCCTTGAACAGTTCGGTCATCACATTGATCTCCTGCCCCCCCAGCACCTCATTAACCTTTTTCCAATTAGGGCACTCACTGTCAATGTTGACTATGGCTTTGTATCCCCCTTTGTCTTCTCCTTGCACCACGGTTGTAAATCCACAAATACCAGCAAAAATTTTCATTTCCGTCATTTTATTCTTCTCCAGATCTTAGGTTCATTTTTACTAACAACTTTTGACATCCTTCATATGACCCCAAAAGCAGTTTATAGTCTTTTTGAAAAAACTCCTGTAAATATGGAATGATCAAAAAAAGTGTAAAGTATTTTTGGCTACCCATTTAAGCCGGGATATTTCCAAAGTTTTTTATGTGGATAAAGTTGCTTGCAGTCCCCAAATTTAAGGGTTGTCAAGGACCTTGATGTTAAAGCCTGTCCCGCCTTAAGTGGGTAGCCGTATTTTTGAAGGATGCCCAACGTTTCTTATTTCACCTGCAATTCCCGGGCAAAGGACTTAAAACGCCGGGCCTCTCCATCATTGCCAAGGTGCTCATAAATCGCACTTACATTTTCATAATACAATTCCTGGTCATCCGGGTCCTCAGTTATCAGATCAAGATAGATATCAATGATCTGGGAGGTCATGACCCCGGAGGTAAACCCCGCATGGGCAAATCTGCGTTTCAGGTCTGTATCCGGTCTCTGCCCACATCCGCTGCAAGAGGTCATGAGGCCACCGTAGAGCTGAAAAGCCTTATCTGGATCTCCCTGGGTTTCGTGGATTGCTGCCAGGGCTCTGAGAAGCGAGGTATCCATTCCATTTCGTTCCAGAGCATCCTGGTATAATTCTTGAGCTTTGTTTAATTTTTCTTCCAGACACCAGGTTTCACCCTTGAGCAACACCATGGGCACCCAATCAACAATGGATTCAGGACAGGTATCCAAAATTTTGTGGGCTTGGTCAAAGGCCTTTTTCATCCACAGCACCTCGCACAAGACATAATACCCCCTCACCGAAAGGGGATACCATTCCAAAAATTCTATTAAAAGGAGTTCTGCCCGATCAAGCTCTTCCAGATTAAGCAAGGCCGTGCCCAACTCCAGACCAATGTAATTTTCAGTGGAAGAATTAACATCACAGGCCTCTTCCAATGCGCTGACAGCCCCTTGAAAATCCCCCCCATTCAAGGCAACAATTCCCCGGACAAAGGCATCGCCATATTCTCCATAGGCGGCCTGCTCCTCCTTGGCAAGTGTGCTGAGTATCACCTCAAAGGTTTCGAGGTCATCCTCGATATTAAATGCCATGTCAGAATGCCAGGCTTCTGATGGTTCACTGTCACAGCCGGTTTCTTCCTGTTCAAAAATCTCAGGTTCTGATTCATGGGAAGCCTGACAGGCTTTTAAACCCGTCTCAATGTCCTGGACCAGCCCGGGGGTTGAACTCAACTCAAGGGCTAAACTTAAAAGATCATGGGCCTCCTGATGACACCCGGACTCCAGAAGTTCATTTCCCTTGTCCAGATGCTGCCGGGCCAGGGCTTCACAGCTCTGGCTGATCTTCAGGTCCAGTTTTTTTAAAAAATCCGGGGCTTGGGCCGGTTTTTTCCCATGGCGAGCCTGGGCCTTTTCATAGTCAATTTTTGCAAGGCCAAATTGGCCCTGTTCAAACAAAAGATCCCCATTTTCCATCAAGGTTTCGGGGGTTTTCCCCGAAAAGAAGCTGAAAAGCCCCATATTATTTCTCCATTTCGATTTTTGGCAGCCCTCTCAACAAGTCTACGCATCCCGGCATATTCTTTTCCGCCAATGGCCTAAGATACATAGACTCCTTGCATCAGTAACAGGCCTCCATGGATTTGTAAAGCGACAAAAAAAAAGATCTTTCCCACCCCATCAGGGGCAGGAAAAATCTTTATATTCGATGATCCGGCTTGTTTATATTGACATCAGCTTGGCAGGGTTCAAGAGCAACTTACTGGTACATATTTTCAATATCGTCCTGATAATTATTCATGATCACATTCTTTTTTACCTTAAAGGTGGGTGTCATCATCTTATTTTCAATGGTGAACTCTGGTACAATGGCAACTTTTTTCAGGGTCTCAAAGGAGGGAAGTTCCTTATTTTTGCGAGCCACTTCCCCGTCAATGAGCCGGACAATTTCTTCGTGGTGAATCAGCTCTTGGCCTGCATTATTCTGGATGCCTTTTTCCTGGGCATATGCCTTAACATTCTCCTCATCCAGGGTGACAATGGCACTGAGAAATTTACGCTGATCCCCCACCACACACACCTGATTGATGTACTTGGAGGTACCCATGAGTCCTTCAATGGCAGAGGGGGCCACATTCTTTCCACCGGAAGTAATAATCAACTCTTTTTTTCTGCCGGTTATTTTCAGGACATTGCCCTCCAGGATTTCCCCAAGGTCCCCGCTCCTGAGCCATCCATCTTCGGTGAAGTTATCCCGGGTTTCGTCGGGCATTTTATAATACCCCTTCATCACATTTCGCCCCTTGAAGAGCACCTCTCCGTCGTCGGCAATCTTGTGGAACAAGCCTTCACCCGGGGGGCCCACCACACCAAAATCATATTTATCAAACCGATTTAAATTACTAAAACTGGTGTTTTCCGTCATACCCAACCCCTCCAGAATCAAGAGGCCAGCGGCATGGAAAAACCGTGCAATGTCCGGACTCAGGGGAGCGCCTCCACTGATGCACCATTTCACCTTTCCCCCCAGGGCATTATGAATCTTTGAAAAAACAAGCTTTGTTGCGATGCGATATTTTAACTGGGTCATCAGAGGGATGGGTTTCTGAGCCACCTTACATTTGCTCACGGTCTCTCCCACGGCCAGGGACCAGTTAAATACTTTTTCCGTCATGCCACCCTTGGCTTCCACATCGGAGACCACCCGGGTATGAATTTTTTCAAATATCCGGGGGACACTGACAAACCAGTGGGGAGATGCCGATTTAAAATCGTCAAGCAGGGTATTGATACTCCGGGCAAAGGTGGTACGATTCCCCGTTAAAACGGCACCATAACTGCAAGTTCTGGCAAACACATGGGCCAGGGGAAGAAAAAGAAAATTATCTTCACCGCCATTAAAATTACCACTGTGAAATATCGACTGGGCCGTTGAGGAAATGTTGTCGTGGGTGAGCATCACCCCCTTGGGCACGCCTGTGGTACCCGAGGTATAAACAATGCCTGCAAGATCATACGAGGTCACTTGTGCCGTGCGTCCTTTAAAGTCATCGTCTGAAATATCTTTCCCAAGCTCAAGAAAGGCTTCATAGGAAATAATCCAATCAGTGTCCGGCACCTCCCCCTTGAGCATGATCACCTGTCTTATTTCTGGAATTTCATCCCTGATTTCCAGAAGTTTTGCCACCTGTTTTTCATCCTCGGCAAAAACCACCACGGCGTCACAATGATCAATGATATAGCGACAATCTCTTGGAAGATTGGACTGATAAATTCCCACAGTTGCTGCACCGATGATCATGTTGGCCATATCCGTCAACACCCAGCGATAGCTTGTGTAACTGAGGATATTGACCTTGTCTCCCTTTTTAACGCCCAATGCCATGAGACTTTTGGCCGCCTGTTTAGCCCCATCGTAAAATTCACTCCAGGTGACAGAGTCAGGAACCGCATTGTCATCAAACCAGCGATATGCCTCCTTGCTTGCGTATTTATCGACTGTTTCACAAAGCATCTGATGGACACCCTGATAATCCCTGAACTGCATAACACCTCCTGCGACCTGATCAACGTTAAAAAACAAAAAGAATTATAGTAAACGTAGTTTATAAAAACAAACCCATCGTTTCTTTATTGATTTCAATTCACCAAGTCAAGAAAAAAATATTTTTCCACATAAAAACCCTCTAAAACATCCCGGCTTAAGTGGGTAGCCCGAAACGAATTCAGGAGGGGTCATGGTGTAGTGTATTCCCTTTTTGTGTAGAAACGACTAGAAACAATTTAACTTCTTGATTATTGTGGACAAATAAAATACTCACAGGATGCACAATGTAAAAAATCGGAATTCAGCACGATCATCTTCATTTAAATCGACAGGAGTATTTGATGTCAAATCATATTGTACTTGCACTCATCGCTGCCTTGGGTGGCATTATGGTGTCACTGCAGGCCCAGCTCATGGGTATCATGGACAGGCAGATAGGGACACTGGAGAGTATTTTCATCACCTATGGCATGGGGGGGCTCATCATTGGTGGAACCATGCTGTTTTACCGTGGAGGCAATCTTGCTGCCTATACTTCAGTGCCATGGTATAGCCTGTTGTCCGGTGTCATGGGCCTCATTATTGTGGGAAGCATTGGGTATACCGCCCCCCGTTTGGGCCTGCTTCCCGCCCTAACCCTCCTTGTGATGGCCCAATTTGCTGCGGCGGCCCTAATCGACCACTTTGGCATGCTGGGTGCTGACATCCGCCCACTTACGTTTATCCGGGGCTCAGGGGTCTTGGTCATGCTGGTGGGAATTTGGATGACCCTGCGGTGATCTTAAGTCATGCCTGGAAAATCAATGCTGATTTTTAAAGTAAAAAATGCGATAATGACAGCTTGTGCTTGTACCGCAAACAACGCTGGGTCCATCCATTGAGAAAATGGCCTCAATCACAGCATCACCCATCCCAACCAATTTGAATCCAACCCATTGGAATCAGATTTAAAAAATAAAATTCACAGGTGATTTTATATGGAAAAAGACACCCCTCAACCCTATGACAAATACATCAAAGCACTAATGGATATCAGCGGTGCCATTACTTCCGATCTTTATCTTGAAGATATCCTCAAACTCACCGTAATGGTCACAGCCAAGGTAACCGGCGTGGAAATCTGTTCTCTGTGGCTGGTGGATGACAGCAGCCAACCCGCTAAAATTCGCCTTAAGGCCACCCAGGCCTTTGACAGAGATTATATTAAAGATCGATCCTTGGATATGAACGAAGGAGTGGTGGGTGCAGTGCTCACCGGTAAAAAACCCATTATTATTGACAATGTGCTTGAAGACCATCGGTTTAAAGAGAAGGATATGGCCCACAAACTGGGGCTGATTTCCATGGTGGGGGTTCCCTTGCAAGTTCTGGATGATCGTATCATCGGCGCACTGAACTGCTTTACCTCCATCCCCCATTCATTTTCTGATACCGAGGTCAACCTGATCCAGACCGTTGCCAATCAGGCGGCCATTGCCATCTTAAATACCGAATTAATGGTAAAAACCCAGGTAATCCAGGAAGAGCTTGAAACCAGAAAAATGGTGGAACGAGCCAAGGAGGTGCTGATGCTGCGCCAGAAAAAAACCGGGGAAGAAGCCTATCAATGGATACGAAAACGCAGTATGGATACTCGAAAATCCATGCGATTTGTGGCGGAAGCCATTTTGTTGTCTGAAGAACTGACCCAGGAATTCAATGAACATTAGGGATGATGAACCGGTAAAAAGTCGGCCACAGATTTTTTACCACAGGATATTGTAATAAAAAAGCAGGCTTTGGACTTTTTAAGAAACCATCAAGGATGCCAAAACAAAAAAATCCCTGGACAAAAACTGTCCAGGGATTTTATTTCAGCAAGTCACCAAGATGACTTTAGAGGCCGAGTAAAACGGCTGACTACACTACTGTTACGTTAGTTGCAGCAGGACCTTTCTGTCCCTCTTCAATGTCAAAGGAGACGCGGTCCCCTTCATTCAGAGACTTAAAACCTGTTGCATTAATTCCGGTGTGATGTACGAATACATCTTTTCCGTCTTCTTGTTCAATAAAACCAAAACCCTTAGAGTCGTTAAACCATTTTACGATACCATTAGCCATATTGGCAATCTCCTGAAAAAAAATATAAAGCAATGCCGGTTCCCAACGTATCAGGTATAATACATGCGTTTATGTCACATATTAAGCTTCTCGAAGGAGACCTATGCGCTTCCATGTATTAGCGCAATTTTATTTATTATAAAGAAAGGAAATTAAAAGTCAACCCCTGATTACTCTTTTTTCAACCCTAATCACTCTTTTTTCAAATGTTTTCTTTATAATAATTACGACAACAAAAATGGCGTATCTCTCAGAAAAAAAAACCATAATTACAACAACTTAAAATAGCCCAAAATCACAAGCATTCGAAATTAACCATTTTCAAATCTGATGTTGGCGAAATGGATAAAGCTCAATGCGCCATCAGCATTTGATGGGAATAATGAAAAACAGCATTCTGCTCCTCACAGTGGCTCATCAAGCGTTTGAAACAACTGTTTTTTATCAACAGGGTTTCCGAATCCGGAATCATGGAAAAAAAGGCCTGGCTGCCAATGATAATCAATTTGCTCCTGGCCCGGGTCATGGCCACATTGAGTCGGTGGGGACTGTTTAAAAAATCGCTGTTCAGATGATCGGGATCAGAAGAGGTCATACCAAAAAAGATAACATCCCGTTCCGCCCCCTGAACTCGTTCCACGGTATCCACCAGGGGCAATAAAGGGATCGTTCGGGATACGGAATTATCACCGTTATCACCCTGGCCCAATTTATCCCCCAGTCGTTTTAAAATGGCGTTGTTCTGGGCGCGGTGGGGTGAAATCAATGCCATCCCCTGGGGAGACACCCCATAAACCTGTATTAATCTATGGGCCAGGGCCACCATGAGTTCTGCTTCAATATCCGATTTCTGGGAACACCCCTGGTGATCTGTTAGAACCATTACCACTGGCTTTTCCGGATCCAGGATGTCATCCAGAAAGTCCCCCTGTGAAACGCTCTTTCCATTGGTTTCAAAGGGTCGGGGGACTTCATGCACTATGCCATGGCCTACCCCGCCGGGTGGTGGGGGATAAAGAGCAGCCACACCCAGGTGAGATTCGTTGGGGTCATCTCCGGGTTGATCCAGGGAAAGCCTTGCCCGAGCCCTGTCCGGGGAGGGGTGTAATGCATTGTCATACCAGGTCCTGGCAGGAAAAATACAAATTTCCCGATTCATGCGATAGGTGGTATCAAGGGTGACCTGGTGTGATAGGGGGTATTGAAGCAAGAAATTGGCCAGAATGGATTGATCCAGGCGGGGTCCACCCGTGTCCACGGCAGAGTCATCGTCAGCTTTATTTCCAGCTTTATTTCCAGCTTTATTTCCAGCTTTATTTCCAGCTTTATTTCCAGCCTTATTTCCAGCTTTATTTCCAGCTTTATTTCCAGCTTCATTTCCAGCGGCATGAGTAGTTCCCGCAAGATTGCCACAGTCATTTTTCCAGGCAGTCTGGGCTTCACGGTCAGTGTAGTTTCCCATGACAATGGGGGGCAATTGCTTGACATCCCCCAGCAATAAGAAATGCCCCCGGCCATACATCAGCCCCAGCAGGGCCTGGGGCAAAGGAACCTGGGATGCCTCATCAAAAATAACCCAGTCCAGTGCCCGGGGAAACCCCTTATGTTTACTGTTAAAAAGAGTATAGAATCCATATCCCGTGGCCCCGAGAATCAGCCAGGACCGTCCTGGGAGATCCTGGGCATCCATGGTAAATTCCACCTCCATGGTGTGCCCCTCTTCCCCTTTATTCCGGGCCTGCCCCGGGGCTTTAGCATCAGTTGTGGTTTCCGGGACAGTGGATTGACCCCATTTGACACATTGTCCGGGAAAGGCTCCGGGCAGAAATTCATTCACCAAACGAACCACCTTTTCCAGAACCGAATCAATGGCCTGATGGGTCAGGGCACTGACACCAATGCGCAGGGGTTTTCCAGCTTCATGGGCCTGGAGGATCAAGGCAATTAAAATCCATCCCAACAAATGGGTTTTCCCTGTTCCGGGGGGCCCCTGGATCATGCTGGTGTTGTACGTAAAAGGCAAGGTCAATGCCCTTTGCTGGGAAGAATTCAAGCCGTGGGGATGTTGTTTAAGCCATGTTTTCACCCAGTCAAGGGAGGCTTTAGAACGCTGTTCCAGTCCATTGCCAGCCAGGAGTTGCCGCGGCATTTCATGGGCATCTTTTTCAAAAAATGCGGTGGCCGCATGGGTAAGTTTAGCCTGAGTCCAATCGCTGATGTCCTCTTCCAGGGAATAGTAAAGACTTTTATTGGCATTCAGCTTACCGGATCCACCGGAGCGGGACAACAAGGCAATCTGGCCGCTTTCCAAATCATATTCAGCTATGATCACCGGAAAGCCCCCCTGAATATCGACCATGCCGTGGGGCACAAGTTTTAAGAAATCTCCCTTGCGAAACTTGGTAGGGAGGGTCTTGTCAGAGGTTTTAAATATGGACAGAAACCGCCCTTCCTGACCCAGGCGGATCTTGTGAAACCGTAAATATCCCAATGACCTGAATTGCAGCATCCGTTCTTCCAGAGGCTGCTCCTGGAGCATTAATATACGGTCTTCCTTTAATCGTTTTTCCTCTTTAATAAAGTTTAAATAGGGTCGCAGTCGCTCATCTGTGGGGGGGGGTATTTCCCACTCCTGTACCCATTGGCTGTCCAGATGATGGATGGCCAGAGCACAAAGATCTGCCATGATGATCAGCTGTTTTTTTACCCAGACTGCCATCTCCTCCAGTGTCATCCCAGTATCGGAATGGTGATGAAACAGGGTTTTGGGGGGCGTGATGTCAGGGTTCATACCCAGCACATGGGCCAGGGTATGAAGGGAAACCACCCCGGGGGTGGGCATATAAAAATGAGATTTAAACACCTGCTTTAAATCCGTCCATGGTGAAGGCTGAGTCTGCCATAAAAAAGGACATCCCGTCTCCCCCTGGGCTGTTCCCCATTGGCTCAAAAGCTGAGGAATTCCTGCCCCAAAGTGAAATAAATGGGTTCCATGACCACCTTCAGCGCCTCTATCCCACACCTTGGATATCTCCTTGGAAAACGCCTGCCACGCTGCCCTTCGCTCCCCATTGGTTTCCATGGTCCACACATGGGATTCCAGGGGCGTATCTGTGCCGGGGGTTATCACCTGCCATCCCACCCCCCATGGCAGGCCCGTTAACGGCTCTTTTTCCACATGGATGATGCAGGCCCGGGAGATATTCCGGGGGAATAAACGGGTACGTTTTTCATGGAGAACAATATGATTTTTTAAAAAGGCGTCGCACCAACCCATGAGTTTTTTCTGCTGCTGGGGCGTAAAGTCCATGGCATTATCAACCCCATCATCCCCGGGTTCACCGGGTTCACCGGGTTCACCGGAGCGGCTCTCCAAAGCGGCATGGGTCTCTTCCAGGGTGGTGCAGCCTGCCCAGCGTAGCTTCATCAACTCCCCCGGGGTCAATCCTGGCAAAAACTGGATCTCTTCATTTTCCAGGGCGTTGTCATGGCAAAAATTAAATCCGTCACAAGAGATACAATGGGATTGAAGTCGATGGTCTGCATCCATAGGGGGAGCAGAGAGAGTAGACAAAAAAGTCTGGAAAACCGTGGGAAAAGCCGCAAGATAAGGACCAAGATCAAATTCATGGATTTCATAATTAAACCCCTCTCCCGGGAAATCCGGGTCAGGATAACGTTCCCCGGCCCCAGGGGAGGATAAAGAAGAATTTATCCCAGATTCATCCTCCAGGGCGGTGGATTTTTCCCATGGCGGGGTGATTAAAAAACCTTGGGGGGCCACCCGGGCCGGAATATTATAATGCCGGATTATTTCTTCCAGAAGCCGGGCATAAAAGGCCACCTGCCATTTGTGATGATACCCCGGAGTTCTACTGCTTTTAATATCCCCCACCCCAATGACAACTCGGAATGGGCCATGGGTCCGGCAATGGCCTGCCTTGGAGATCTCCTCATGTCTGGCACTTCCAGGTGGAGGGATGTGAGAACTGAAATCATTTTGCCAATCGGGCGGATTTGCAGTGCAATCACCACTGCCGGGAACACCGTCACCCCAGTGTTGTTGCCCCCTGTTAATCTCAGGAGCAGGGACCACCACTTCCCGGGAGAGGCGCAGCAAATCAGGCACCCCCACACCGTCCATGGGCTGCCGGCCCGGTATCAATCCGTCCACCTTGAAAAAACACTGGGAAATCCACACGGGTTGGGACCCCACCGGGTCAGGGGAAACAAGAGATTGGATAGTTTTTCTTAGACCTTCCAGGGAGGCGGCAAACCGAAGCGCTTGCGAACCACTGATTTTCATGGCAACGAGCTTAATCCCCTGCCCCCGAAGATCCGCCATCACGGCCTTTTCATGGCAGATACCCCGATTTCTGGCAAGGGTTCCCAGGTCATCTGTTTCCTGAACCGGCACCATCAGATCCAGGGCTTTGAGGCAAAACCGCCGTTGGCACTGGGAATGGAAAAAATAATCACTGACCATGCTGGCGGTGAGGCTCAAGGGCTTGTCCCTGTGAAGGCCGGGGGGCTGCCAGGGAGCCGTGTTAAAGATATCAACCATGCCCTTTCCTTCCCCGGGTACGTCTGTTGCATCTGCCCTGCTCCTTTTATCTTTAAGATAACCCTTCTCCAAAATTTCCGGCAGGGCAGTTATCTCCCCTTGGGTATCCCTGACAATTATTCCAGCACCTTCCAGCAAGGAAGGGCTGTGATCAATGTCCAGAACCATTTTCTCCCGGGTTTCAGAAACCGGTAGCACCGGGTCCAAATCCGCCATATCCCCTGACACAATGTCCGATGTGGAACCAAGATAATGGGCAAAGGCCTCTGCCACCCGGGAATCAAAGAGAAAATCCGTAATTTCCGCCACCATGAGATCCAGGGGTAGGGTTTTCCAGAAAATACTCAAAGGCACCAGATTCTGAAGCACTTTGAAATGTTTTCTAACCCATATATGAAAAGCCTCTCTCTTAACGGGCAGTGGAATTTTTTCAAAACAAATCCAGTGGGAGCACTCCACTCCGGTTTCATGGGAGGTGATCTCCACCTCATCTCCTGACAACTGTTCCCGGATGCTCCACTCCAACACCAGATTGCCAGCAGACCCCAAAAAGGTGCGATAATGAAATTTGCCCTTTTTTCCTGGTATCACATCCATGCCGTTTCTGAGCACCACCCGTCTTTCACCCTGTTTTATCTGGGCCTGGAACAATTTTTTAGTCCGGGTAAAAAGACCGGCATCAGAGGGGACAGATTTAAAATCTGTCCCCTTGGTTTCTTTTGCCCCCTTGGTTTCCTTAGTTTCCTTGATTTTAAGGAGTTGCCCCATGGCCTGGGCCACCTCAAAGGAGACATGGGCTCCCATACCAAGCCATACCAACTGTTTGTCATCCACCCTGGCGCAGGGCCGGGCCACCACCTTCCGGGGCTCGATATCATTGATCTTTAAAATTTTAAGCCGTCGCCCAGACAGATAGATGCGGTCCCCCATGTCCATCTGGGACACCACAGACCGGGGAATATCAGCCACCGCCTTATCTCCCACCTCCAGGACATATTCCACCTCGGCCTCGGGGAAATTCCCCCATATTTTATATTCCAGCAGATGATTGCGGTATTGCCATCCCCCCCGGGTCAATCCCCCCATGCCAGTTTTTTTTAACCAACTTTTTTTTTCCAGAGAGGCAAAAATATCCGGCAACAATGTCTGCTCATGGGGGAAAAGGGCTTGAAGCGAAGGAAGGGAGATCTCTTTTTTTTCATAAAGGCAAGAGATCACCTGCTGGCTGAGCACACTGGGCAGATGCTTGGGGGCAGGCGATTCAATGTTTCCCCCCCGGCCCAGTTCCAGCAAGGCCAGGAAGCGCACCACTTGCTCTCCGGCCCGTTCACCACTGCAAAGGCCCCAAAAATTTACCTCAGTGCCCCGACGGTTGGCCCGACCAATGCGCTGCAGAAAGGCAGACACCGACCCCGGGGGTTGAAACAAGAGCACGGCATCCACATCCCCCACATCAATGCCAAGTTCCAGGGTGCTGGTGGCAATGCACAGGGCATGGGGTCTTTTCCGGAATTGATCTTCAGCTTTTTTCCGTTCCAAGGGTTTTAGATTGGAGTAGTGTAGCTCGGAAACATCCTTAAAAATGCCCCGGCTTTTAACAATACCGGACAAACGGTCACAGGCGGCCCGGCTGTTGGCAAAGATAAGGATTTTTCGATAATTCCAGGTGTGATAGAGATCGTTGAGCAAGGCCGGAATGTCGGCGTCTTCCTGCCTCAGATGAATCAGGCGGGCAAGGATTTTCCGACCCACAGGGGTGATGATGGCGGTCCCATTGTCCCGGAAGTTAAGAAACTTCATTACTGCATCCACCCGGGCAATGGTGGCGGACATGGCGATTTTCTGGAGGGGTTTTCCAGTTTTACGTTCCAGACGGGTGAACAGGTGCACCAGATGACGGCCCCGGTACTGGTGAAGCAAGGGATGCACCTCATCCACAATCACAATGCCCACCCGGAACAAAAATGCTTTAAGATCTGCATTGGTGCTTCCCAGCATCACGTCCAGGGATTCCGGGGTGGTGAACATGATGTCCGGACGTTTCCCCCCAGTGCGTTTGATATCCCCGGTGCGGATGGCAAGGTTAAGGTCCAGCCGTTCGGTGATCACCGATTCAAATCGCCGTTTCAAATCCATGGCCAGTGCCCGGGTGGGGATGATATACAACACGGCCTGCTCTCTACCGGACTGGATGATACGTTCCAGGCAGGGGGCCAGCACGGCCTCACTTTTACCGGAGCCCGTGGCCGCCTGGATTACCAGATCCCGGCCTGCCAGGATGGGGGCAATGGCCTCCTCCTGAACTGTGTGCAGGCCGGGAAAGGCACCATAAAAGGCACGAAATGTATTGGGAAGTTGTAAAAGTACAGAGGATGACATCACAGTCTCAGCGTTTCCAACACCTCTTTTTGCTGCTCCAGATCAAGATGATTGACCAGAAGCCTTAGTTTCAGTCGGGGTTCGGCCCCGGCATGACGGGACAACATCTTCACCATCTGGGGTTGCAGCAGATCACTTTCAGGGGCCCAGGCATAGGCCCGACCATGGAGCACAATGAGTTTGTGGATCAAAATTTTCCACTCCGGCGCCGAAAGATCATGCAGGGTATGAACGGTGATATCTTTCCAGGCGGCGTGGTAGTCCCGCTTGAAAAAGGGAGTTTCCAAGGGCTGGGAGCTGCCGTTTTTTCGCTGCTTTAATATCCGAGTTCGATCATAGGCTTCCTGGGAAACCAGGCTGAAAAAATCATGGGTAAAGGCAAACACCGGATAAAATCCACCCGATCCCCCCCCGGGGCAGAACATCTTGTGAAGCAGTTCATAACTTTTACTGCGGCTGGTGATCCGGGTCTGGGTAATGGATTCACCCTCATCAAACAAGATCACCCACCCCTTGAATCCCAAGTTCTGGAACAGGGCAGCCATGGCCTTTACCATGTCAAGGTATTGGACCGGCTCTTTGCACACCAGGGAATGATCCTTATAAAACGGCACCTGGCGATACTGAAAAGCAGCAGACAATCGCCCTGCAGGGATATCCTTTCCCAAAAGGGCATTTTTCAATATCCAAGGAAATTCCCGGGGTTTAAACCGGACGTGCTTTTTAAATTTTTTCTTCTGGGCAGAAAGGGCCATTGTGGGGGAGGCCATGGCCACAAGAATGGCCTTAAACCGATGGGGCATGTTCTGTGGAATGAGCTCCAGGCAGGTGTTCTGACTGTTTTCCGACAGTGAAAGCCATTGTTCCACCCCTTTTTTCCACACCGACACAACGGATTTTTCCCCCTGGGGAAATTCCATGCCCGCCATCACAGCCCTGTAAACCGCCTGGAAATTATGGAAAGGGACCTGGCGGGGATCAAGGTTCATGTGGCTGACCACAAAATTATCGGCCAGGGCCTTTTGTTTAATATAGGTAAGGCTGTGGGACTTTCCCTGACCATAGGCACCACAGATGCACAGGTGGGAAGATTTGTTTTTGTCCAGGGCCGTCACTGCCTTGTCAAAAACCCTATCAAGTTTGGCCCCACCCGAGGTGAGCAACTGAACGCCCAGGGGATCAAAAAGCCCCTCCCGCAGACGCTCCACGGCCCTTCTGAGTTCAAAATCACTGCCACCTGCCACAAGGTTCTGAAATTTAGAATCATCCATGCAAAAACATCCCGTTAGTTATCCCAGGAGGGCTGGAGCTGCTCAATCTTTTCTGCCTCCATTTCCCGCCGAGTTTCCACCATCTGCTGCCCCATATCCAGATTTTCCGGGGAGTCTCCCTGCTCTGCCATGTCCAGAAGATGAATCAATTGCTTAATGAACAAGCGCACCTCGCTGATTACCCCCATGCGTTTTTGATTGGAACAGATCCGTTCAAGTATCTCATCACTCACCGATTCCCGGGGGTCCCACTGGTAGGAAATACCGTGGAGGGTTCTTAAACATCCGCCAAGCTCCACCAGTTCCTGGTTTTTCAAAGGCGTTTGATGGATATCCACCAGCACGCCCCGATAATTGAGCTTCTTTGTTTCTCCAATGGATCGTATGCGGCTCCACAGGGCATCATAGGATTTAAAACCTTTTTCCGACACCAGTATATCGGGGATGATGGAAAAAAAGATATGAAGATATTGGGCCGACTCGCTGTTATCAATGAAAAGACGGACATTTTCATAGGCGGCATTACGAATGGAGGCACTCTGGGCCACCACAGTTTCCATCTCGTCCATGAGCAAAATCAAACCTTGATGGCCAATGTGGCGCAAAAACAGAATCAAGGAATTCATGAATTGACGACTGTTAGCTTTGTTCAAAAACTCATAAATCAAAAAAGGCTTCAGCTCCCGCTTGGTGACCTTACCCCCTTCAAACCAGTGGAGGAGAACCTCATGGTCATCACGACGGGTATCCTCCCCGTCATCTTTCCCAGGGGCAAAACGATTATTGACAAGGGCGGCCAGGGCATTGGCAAAATTGATATCCATGCCCGGGATGTTCTGAAATGTATCGGCCAGAGCCAAGCGTTTTTTCAGGCATTCTTCTTCACTGCCATCTGTGAAGGTGGGGGACAGTTTTTCCAGCCAGGACCCTAGCAGATTACGAATCCCCACACCTGGGAAATCTCCCTGGAGTTGCTGAACAATGGACTGGTAAACGGTTTCAAATTTATGGATGGGGACATCTCGGGTGAGCACCACAAAGGATACGGCAAAGCCCTTTTCCATGGCCAAATGCCGAATCACCGACATGAAATGGGTCTTTCCATCCCCATAATCCCCACTGATGAACCGAACCTTGCTTCCCCCTTGGCCAATGTAATTTTCCAGGTCATCCTCAATAAAGGTGAGCCAATTTTTACGTCCCACGGTGAACACCGGAACATATTCAATGGGCACACTTCCCTTGCGAAGCTCCTCAATGATGGAGCGGGCTTCAAAGGATTTTAATTGATCAATTTTTTCCACTGATATCATAATGATTACCCCTGCAAATCATGAAAAGAGATGGCTGTCATGCGACGCAACTCTCCTGCACTGTCAATGAGCCACAAGGCCCCATTGCGACCCGGGGTGAGCTGAAGATCATAACCCTGGGAGGTGCCGCCAATGCCTGCCTGGAAATACCGCCACAGATCCACGGAGAACTGATCCAGGCTGTACCCCTTGAACTTGCCTTTGTCCATGTTCATAAAGAAGGTCTTGTTTTGCAAAGAAATCACATGCTCAAGGTAAAATGTCTGGATGGGAATAGAGGTGCCCAGGGACAATTCTTCTTTTTTAAGGCAGCCTAGATAGGTCTGACAAAGGGCATCAATAAATTTTTGGGGATCATAGGAGGCACCGTAGAGCTGTTGTTTCAACCGCTGCACCGCCGTTAAAATCCGCCGGGGATCAATGGATTTGAGTACCTTTTTATTAATGCGGGTACACCGGGCACTGAAATCAATCTCAGCGTTGATGCCCTTGAGCACAGAAAAACGGGGAAAATCCATGTCAAGGGGCAGGTCTGCCTCCTCACAAAGGCGGGTTAGATCATCAATGAGCTCAATACGATATTGCTCCACTCGTTCATCGGCGTAGCTGCCAAGGGTTTCAAAAATGGCGTCACACCCATCCAGATCATCGTCTCCTGAAATATCCCTTGCCACTTTGCTTTTTAAAAGTTCATCCAGCCGGAGAAAATCATCCCTGCCCGCACACCGGATGCACAGCTTTATAAAATCTGCTTTTTTTTGCTTCTGGTTGAGATCCCTCTGGTAGGGCTGGACAATCTGTTTTAACTCATCTTGAATATCATCAAGAAATGCACTGTTTTCTGTCATATAACTCCCCTTGTACCCATTTTTGTTTTTCAGGGCTTGGTTTCAACTGCGGATGCCTTATGTTAACTTTTTATTAAATAGTCTGTATCTTTACACTGTTATGGGGGGAAATTCAATTTTTTATTAATCAATCCCACACGGATGGCCTATCAGCGTCCAGGTGCTTTAATTCGGGAGTATCCTTATTTAGAATGGTACAAGTCTGGGAATCAGAATCAAAAACAATCACCACTTTCCCGGATTTAAGGTGGGCAAACACCTGGGAAACCCGGGTTTCCAATGGGACTTCAACTTCCCCGTAATCCGTCCCATCCCGGGTAAGGAACTCCTCAATAACACCCTGCAACGCTTCGGGGCTCAATTGATCATAGGGCACTTTAACAGCGTTCATTGCAGATCTATTCCTTTTTTCAATGCAGAAAGTTTTCTTCCCGCAGGAAGTTTTTTAATCCTTATTTCAAATTTAAGGGCATCACTTTTTGTCATGTTAGCTGTGGCCGCAAGCAGCTCAACGGGAAGCCTCCCCCGGGTATACTTTGCCCCTTTCCCAGCATTGTGTACATCAATTCTGAGGTCAAGATTATTAGTAATCCCGCAATACAAGGAGTGGTCCGAACATTTTAACAGATAAACCTGCCAGTTTTTCACCTGTTGCTTCTCCTATTAGAAATAGGTAAGAGACTGGGGGCGATGATCACTTTGCAAGCCCTCATCAATCAGCTGAAGCAGCTTTTCTTTTTCATTCGGGAATTGATACCCCTCGTACCCATGGGATAACAAAAGCCGCCCTGAAGGATTAAGCCAATTATTCCCAGCATGGTCAAAACAGACTCGGGAGGTGACATTAAGGCCCGTGATCATCTCTTTCAATTCCCGGAGCTGTTCGTGGGAGGATAAAATGTGCATGTCACCCTTCTTAATCCAGGTATGCATAGGTGTTCCGGGGATGGCACGAAAGGGCCGGGAACGAATGTAGTCAGGATTAATGGCAGAAAGCACCCGGGCGGTGTTCAGGGCATGGCCTGTTGTCATTTCCTTGCCCCCAAGGCCGGGCATCCAATACTCTGACACTTGGAATCCGGCCTCCATGGCCTTTTTACCGCCATCTATATGGCCCTGGGCCGTTACCCCTTTTTTAATCTTTGCCAAAAGGTCGTCGTCCCCGGTTTCAAGGCCCAAATGCAGTCGATCCAGACCGGATTTCCGGAGGGCAACCAGATCTTTCAGGGATTTCTGGGCAAGGGTTCTGGAACGGGCATAGGTGGTCACCCGTTCAATGGAGGGAAAAAGGGTTCTCAGGTACGTCAAAGCGTCCATGAGATCTTTTGTCTTCATGATAATGCTGTTGCCATCCTGGATAAAGGCGGTCTTAGCCCCTGCACACAACCACTGAAAAAACATGGCAAACCCGTTGTGATGATTCAGTTCCGGCACTTTGTCCATGAGAACCATGGCCACATCCCGGGTGATCTCTCCCCCCTGGCCCAGGTCCATGGAAATATTTCTTAAATCTCCGGCCAGGGCTGCCATGGCATCCATATCTGCCCTGAGTTCCCCCGGGGGTCGCAATTGAAATTTTTCACCTTTATACATGCTACAAAAGGTGCAGTGGTTCCACGGGCAGTTGCGGGTGAACCGAAGCAGCAGGGAAGCGCTGCCCCCTTCACTGGGGGGACGATAAATGCCGGTTTCAAATTGATATTTTTCAATGGTGTAATCTGACATGATGAGAATTCCTGTAGATTAAAGATAATTTGGTGTTACTATCTTACATTTTAAGACTTGAATCAACATTTTTGTTATTTTACAGACAATTAACATACCAATAATGGGTAACTTTCAAAAGTATTTTACACTCTTTTAGAACATTCCCCATTTGCAGAGGCTTTTTCTCAAAAAACTGTAAAGTACGTTTGGGTCATATGAAGGATGCCCAATAATGCTTAATTGACCGGGTTTGTTGGAAGCTGAGCCGGAAAAATGGGAATACGTCCGGTTAATAAGGCCTCTGATATTAACAAAGATATGCCCCTTCTCACAAAATCGGCATGGTAAAAAACGATTCAACACATATCACGGCATGCAAAATGCATAAACAACACAATTTAAAACACAACATAATTTATAAATAAGGGGTTGATCATAAGGTGGGCCATTCTACGGGAGATTGAAGTTGATACATTACAAATACCCGCAATGACAGTATTTATTTTTCATGCTAAAATTTCACCACAAGGTAGCCGACGTTATGATCAAGCCCATAAATAATAAATGGAAAAATTATGGAAATTCTATCAACCCACATGATACATGGATTTAAAACAGCATTTGCCGCTGTTCTGGCCTACAGCATAACCACATTATTGAAATCGGAATTCGGATATTGGGCCGTAATTTCCACCGTCATTGTCATGCAGGTGTATGTGGCGGATTCCGTTGAAATGTGTCTCTACCGATTCTCCGGCACACTTATCGGTGCCACCGCTGGCGTGCTGGTAATTCTTATTATTCCCAAAACAGATGTTTTCATAGGCATGGCATTGTTTGTCACCATTGGCATCTGTAGTTTTCTAACTCGATACAAAACCCGCTATCGCATGGCCGCCATCACCGCTGTCATTGTCATTTTAACAGGCAGTCATTCCCAGGACATCTTTATTTTCGGAATTTACCGGGTCTTTGAAATCTGCATCGGTATTCTCTGTGCGTTTCTGGTCTCTGTTTTGATTTTCCCCCGGAAAAGAGTGGATGTACTGAAAAACAAATTAAAAAAGCAATCAGAAGAGTGCGCCCAGGCCTGCATTACCCTTGTGAACGCCTTTAACGCAAAACAGCAAAATGTACCGGAAGATCTTGTGGATGACCTGGTGGGGGATGTATGGGAGAATCACGCATTATTGCATAAAATAAACCAGCACGAGGCCCTGATCTATCACAAAAAATTCGCTGATGAATTTCATCAAAAAGTGGGGCTCATGGCCCGTTCTGCGGAACATCTGAGAAATATGGTCCGGACATTAAATGCCCTGGAGGAGGATGGATTTGATATTATCATGGCCCAGGAACTGACAGACCTTGCCCGGGAAAGCGGCAACACTCTTGTCAGCATCATGAAAAATAAGCCCATGCACGCAAATAATCCGCTTGCCGAAATAATTGCTGCCCTGGACAGCAAGCTGTTAACTCTTCGCAAAGAAGGGTTGATCCGTCGATTTGATTCTCCACGGCTGATCCAGGTGTTCTCATTTTACAGCAGTCTGCTCTACTTTACCGAAGATATCCTGGCAGAGACAAAAAAAACGACGGTGTAATCTTTAACCATCTCAGCGCTGCCGAAGAAACAAGCGATCACTCAATGGGATAAAAAATGCTCAGAGAGCTGATGGTGTGCTCAATGGAAATGGGACTACCCACTTAAACCGGGATATTCTCAAAGGTTTTTATGTGAATAATTAGCGTGCAACCCCTAAATTTAAGGCTATTAGGCGCTTGATTCTAAAGGCTGTCCCACCTTTACCTACTTTTTGATATAAAAAAAGCCCCAATGACTTACGTCAAAGGGGCTTTTCTTAAACTATATCCAGCTAAGAAGGGTTAAACTCAAAAGAATCAAACCATATCAGAGCGGTATATGCAAATATAACTAAATTACAGTTACATTTCCTGCTGCGGGACCTTTCTGGCCCTGCTCAATATCAAAGGACACTCGGTCCCCTTCATTAAGGGATTTAAAACCAGTTGCATTGATGCTTGAGTGATGTACGAAAAGATCCTCTCCGTTCTCTTGCTCAATAAAACCAAAACCCTTAGAATCGTTAAACCATTTTACTGTTCCTGTAGCCATGTGACAATCTCCTAAAAAATAAAGTTTAAATGTTCCAAACTTGAGGTAGTTGTCACACTGATGTGCTTTTTCAACAAATTATCTTTTCCCTTAAGTGCGAAACTAAGCAAGGCTCTAAATAAGACTTGCTCTGATCTGAAAACTCCCTTCTACTCATGTGAAAGGAAGTTCTACTAATATATGCAGCTTCAATTTAATGTCAACCCATGGGGTATCGAACTAATTTAAAGCAGTATACGCTATAACTAAATTACAGTTACATTTCCTGCTGCTGGACCTTTCTGGCCCTGCTCAATGTCAAAGGACACTCGGTCTCCTTCATTAAGGGATTTGAAACCCGTTGCATTAATGCTTGAGTGGTGAACGAAAAGATCCTCTCCGTTCTCTTGCTCAATAAAACCAAAACCCTTAGAATCGTTAAACCATTTCACTGTTCCATTAGCCATTGTGACAATCTCCTAAAAAATAAAGTTTAAGTGTTTCAAACTTTGAGGTAGTTGTCACACCGATGTGCTTTTCTGACAAATTATTCTTTCCCCTAAGTACGAAACAGGCAAATCTTGAAATTAAGACCCGCCTCATTTTAAAAAAACAATAGATTAGGGCAATAAAAACCCGAATATATTATTTGGTAGACCCACCGCCCATTCGTAAAAAATATCTAAGATTTAAAAAAGATTTTAATTATGCTGGAGGTTGATCGGAAGCAAAAAAAATGGGTATCTGAAAAAAAGTCAGACACCCTTTTCAATAAATCAATAAGGGCATTGTATTCGCATTTACAATACTTGTCAACCTTTTATTTTATTTTCTTTGGAAACATATTTTGGATGCCAGGAAAACCAAAATCCCGGCGGTTAGTATATAGGGTAAGAATTTGACATACGGCCGGAAAGCTGCTATCTGCATCAATCGTTTTGGTTATGCGGATAAAACTTAAAGTTTGTTATAGCAAACATTGGTAAGTAAGAGAAATGATTTCCTTAGAACTATTTCATGACTTTGTTCGGGGTCCCCTGGCACTGTCTGCCTTCCTTATTTTTTTTACGGGAACGGCATACCAGGTATTACGGTTTTTTTCCCTCAGCCGAAAAATTCAGAAAAGCACGCGCAAACCCTTCCGCCTCTCCCCCACATCAGCTGTCTGCACACCCCCCGTAAAATCCATGGCACAGCGCATATCTGCCATCAAGGCTACCATTGTCGGAGTTCATCCAGTAATGACCTTGATAACGACCCTCTTCCATACCTGTCTTGTTGCCACCCCACTTTTCCTTTTGGGGCATAACAACCTCATTCATGACTCATGGGGAATAAGCCTTTTCAGTCTACCCGAGGTAGTCACGGACTACATGACATTGATGGTTATTGGATGTGCCCTGTTTTTTCTCTTCCGGCGGATAGTGATTGCAAAGGTCAGATCCATCACAACCCTTTCCGATTACCTTATTCTCCTTTTAACCGCCGCGCCTTTTATCACCGGTTTTTTTGCCTTTCACCAGACGGCTGCTTATAAACCAATTATTATTCTGCACATGCTCTCTGGTGAAATGATGCTTATCCTGCTGCCTTTCACAAAACTGGCGCATATGATATTCTTTTTTATCAACAGATTTCTCATTCCCCATGAAAACAGTTTCGGCCGCGGAACCAGAACATGGTATTTCGGGGCTCCCAAATTCAGCTTTAAAAGATGGTATTTTGGAAAAAACAAATTTGATATTGACGAGTGGTGATATTTTAAGAGGGCTGGAATATTGAAAGAAACAACAGATATGGTTGATACCCAGAAAATCCGGGAGACTCTCAATAGAAACAAAGCGCAAATTAGTTTATCGCTTAAACTATGCGTTCATTGTAGCCTATGTGCTGAAAGTTGTTTCCTTTATATGCACCGGGGAAAAGACCCCGTCTTTATGCCTTCCCATAAGTTTATAAACTCCTTGGGCCGGCTGTACAAGAACAAGGGAAAAATCGACAAAAAAGGACTGGAAGAAATAAGGGAGATCGTCTGGGAGAGGTGCGTGCTTTGCACACGTTGTTACTGCCCCATGGGCATTGATATTCCCGGCATGATAGCGCTTACCAGGGGCATATGCCGTGATCAGGGTGTTCTGCCTCAATTTGATAAAGAATGAGCTGCCTCTCGTCCATTGTACGCGACCTTGGGCCAGAGACTGCAGAAAGTGTAGGTAAAAATGTATCTTAAAAATTATAAAATAAATTTTTGGACGGCTTTAATTCTAATTTGTGCTTTTCCATATTTTCTACCCTCCTTTGCCCAATCGGAAGATATATTACTGAATCATAATATCTCCTGTTTTCAAGGGAACACCAACAGCACAAAAGAGCGTTCACCTGTGATGTTTACCCATGAAACCCACATGGATGAGCTTGACTGCCTGGATTGTCATCATCTTTATAAAAACGGGGAAAATGTTTTAGACGAGTCGGACCTGGAAGAGGGTAATCCCAACACTAACTGCTGCTCCTGCCACAATTCCACAACAAAAATAGACCTTGAAGATGCATTTCACGGCTCATGCATCCCGTGCCATAATGAGAACAGTAAAAAATTTTGGATTCCCCGCGAGGGAATTCAATGGAAAGCCTTTGTAACTCCCAGTGATCAGCAGCTCCCCACCCTCTGCGGCGAGTGCCACATACTGCCAAAACCAGTACCCCCGGAATGATCCAGATATCAGAACACGGCCTTTCCATTTCATGTCCTGCAGAAACAAGGAGTTCGATATTCAACCCACCGGATGACAAAGCTCACCCCTTCCACTACAATGCAAAATGGACGATTGTCCAGGAGGTATAGTTGGTTAAGATAGAGAGGAAACCCTTTGAAGAGATCAAATCCTTTATAAAAAAATATAACAAGGTTTTAAACATCGGATGCGGCGGATGCGCCTCCGTCTGCCTGGGAGGGGGTCAGAAAGAGGTCAATGCCCTGAACACCGAGCTTAATGAAACCTTTAAAGCAGACAGACTGCCGACCCGTCTGAACGGCCATACGGTTGAAAGAGCATGCAACGTAAGCTATCTTCTTGAACTGGAAGAGATTGCAGCCGACTATGACTGTATCATCTCCATGGCATGCGGAGCCGGGACCCAGCTTCTTGCCGAAAAATTTCCCACCATACCCATTTTCCCGGCGGTAAACACCGTAGCCATCGGAATAGACATAGATATAGGCGTGTATGAAGAAAAATGCCGCGCCTGCGGAAATTGCGTCCTCGGCTATACGGGCGGCATATGTCCCGTGACCCGGTGTTCCAAAAGCCTTTTTAACGGCCCCTGCGGCGGCGTATCCAACGGCAAATGCGAACTCAACGACCATGCCCCCTATGATATCCCCTGTGCATGGTGCGATATCTATGAACGCCTTAAACGACAGAACCGCCTGGAAGATATCTTAAAAATTCACCAGCCTGCAGAGTGGGAAAACCAACTGCCAAGGACAATTGTTCAAGAACCCTATAAAAACAGATATTGTGAAAAGTATTAATGAATCTGTTGATTTAGTCGATTTTTAAAAAATGAGCACACAATATGTATGATATCAGACTTTCCGAAACACATCATATTGCGTCTACAGTCCTATAGCAAATCAACAGGGTCAGTAATTACCCAAAGAGGATGATATGGTCAGAAACGGGTCCGGCAAGTCAACAAAAAAACATCCATTAGGTCTTAAAATCAATCCACCGGTCTTCTGGATATCTGCAATTATTATCATAGGCTCTATGATCGTTGAGATAGTCTGCGACCAAACAATCACCCATGTATTTTCATACCTCCGGTTATGGGTATGTGAATACACCGGCTGGTTTTTTGTCCTTGTGGTCAATGTGATTCTCTTCTATATGATTTTCCTCTTTTTTTCCAAATACGGGAAATTAAAACTGGGGGGCCGGGAGAGTCGGCCGGAATTCAACTTTTTTGCATGGTTCTCCATGATTTTTTGCGCTGGCATGGGTAATGGCCTTGTATTTTTCGGCGTTGCAGAACCTCTTTTCCATTACATAAACCCGCCCCCCATGGGAGTCACCGCCGAATCAATCGAAGCGGCAAACCTTGCCATGGCTTTTACCTTTTTCCATTGGGGCTTACATGGATGGGCCCTATATTGCCTCGTGGGACTGGGACTGGGTTTTTTTGCATTCAGCAAAAAACTACCCTTGACCATCAGCAGCGTCTTTTATCCGATTATTGGTAAAAAGATTTACGGTCCCCTGGGAACAGCCATCGATATTTTCGCATGTGTGGCCACCCTGTTCGGCCTGGCCACCTCCCTTGGCATGGCTGTATTCCAGATCAATGCAGGGATAAACTATATTCTGGGAATACCCATTAGCCCCACCGTCCAGATCATACTGGTCATCCTCATCACCATCTGTGTGATCATCTCCGTCATCGGAGGCGTATATTCCGGGATAAAACGACTGAGCATCATCACCATTACCCTGGCATTCTTTTTGATGACATTCGTCTTTATTACAGGCCCTACATCATTCATCCTTAGCGCCATCCCCCAGAACCTGGGAAATTATTTCAGCCGATTCTGGGAAATGTCTCTCTTTACCGAGACCTTTACCAGGACCCATTGGCAAAATTCCTGGACCATCTTCTACTGGGCCTGGTGGGTCACCTGGGCACCCTTTGTGGGAATGTTCATCGCCCGGATTTCCAAAGGAAGAACAATCAAAGAATTTATCTTCGGTGTTCTCATCGCCCCCACCCTCCTGGCATTTTTGTGGTTTACTGTTTTCGGCACATCGGCGCTCTACATGGAGATGTTTCAGGGTGCAAATCTATCCGGGGCAATGGACAAGGAAATCTACACCGTTATTTTCATATTTTTTCAAAACCTTCACCTTTCCGGCATCAGTTGCATTACCGGAATTATCCTGGCGGCTCTATTCTTCATAACCTCGTCCAACTCGGCAACCCTGGTCCTCAGTATCATGACGGCTGGTGGCAAAACTAATCCGCCCACTATTCAGCGTATTTTCTGGGCATCCATCCAGGGAGTCGTCGCCATAGCCCTTATGCTACACGGAGGATTAGAATGCCTACAGGCAGCAACCCTGGTTGCTGGCCTGCCCCTCACCGTGATACTGCTGGCAATGCTTTTCAGCCTTAAAAAAGGGTTGAAGGAAGAGTATGACAATTAATCTGTCAACAATTTAACAAAATGTTCACTTAAAAATAGTATTGATTCAATATCCAGGTGCTCAATAATCGTTTCATCAAACAGTAATTTAGTCTCTGGTTCAAAGCCCTGCTCTGCGTCCCAGAACAACAAGAATAAAGGCACCTTGGGAAATGCCCTGAACTCAAATGCCAAGTCAGCAGATTCGAAATCTGATTTTACATTCTTACCGCCAGTTTTTTCACACGCCTTTTCAAGCAGGGACATCTTCTCTGCAAAGGCTTTTTTCAAAGGTTTTTCCACATAATTTTTCATGGAGATAACCTTGGATACGGTATTGGGAAATTCCTTAAAACTTTTCAGATTTCCTGTGGGTTTCCGAATACCACCCCGGGTGATGTGAATATAAACAAAGGTCTGGTCATTCTTCGCAAGGCATTGCCCCTTGTCGTCCATCACTGCATTTTGAGTTAAATAGAGCGTTTGATTAAAAAACGGCAACACAATTGTTTGTTGCCCCTCTTTGGATTGAAGCTCTGCACCGATGCGAACGGCAATATCTTCAAGTGCCATGGAGGATGCTCGTTTTTTGGCCCAATCAAGGGCTTCGGCAGCCATGTCTTTTTGCAGCCACTTGCCTTCCTTGTACTGTTGTACCAATTCCTCTTCAGCATTTTGCAAGATATCCGGGGCAATATGGGGACAATTTTTCAACGGATGTTTTTGTGATACCACCATACCGGCAAATGCCAGGCAGGTTAGGAATCCACAGTCCTTACAATTTGTTTTGGGTAATATTTTTGAATACAGATCAACAACAGAAAGTGCCATAGATAAACTTCCTTTTTAATGTGGGCATGCTTCATATCCTCTAAAAACTACTCGTCCTGAACAATTGGGAACTGTCCTTCAGCAAGTGTAAACCGTTGAATGAAGGATGTCGAAACCCCTTGAGTCTTTAGCTCAGAGGTTGTTGACTCTATTTAAATCTGAGATCAAAAGGGGATAGGTAACGGTCCGTTTATTTCCAGTTTTTTAAAATCATCATGATTAGGATTGATGAGAAATGTATGCTCCAGAGGGGTTAATACACTGGGAACTCTCATGATTAAAGATCGCATACCAACTGCCCACTGGTCGCCTATTCTTTTTGTTGCTGGGGGTGCCGGATAAACATGCCCTCTCTTGGGCAGTCGATTGGGAGGAAAATTATAAACCATATCATCAGAGGCCTTTACTTCAAAATAGACATAGGAGAGGCAGAGCATGGTTTTGTCCAGGTGGACCAGCATCTCAAGTATGGCAAGGGATAAGTTTTCTGCTGTGTATACAATAGAGACACCTTGATTGTTCCATCTCCCTGAAAAATTTTTAGCACCGAATCCGGAAAAGGCCTCTTCTGGTGTTTTGCCATATAGCTATATTAACAACGCCGTATATCTATGTCAAACGATGTAAAAAATTTGAACCCACCAAGCCCCCCTAAAAAAATCACATGGTCAAAACCTGAACTTCATTGTCTGGACATAAGGTAACAGTCAAGACATCCATTTTTTATCACATGTTTAACCGGACAAGATAACTGTCGTCACCGGCCAAGGTAATTGACGTCTGACACCAGGCCGAAGACACCGGAAGGGAAGGCCAAGGCGGCATATTTTAAAATTAAAAATTGTCTAAAATTTCCGATGCGGCATTTTAAAAAAGCATGGTATATATCACCGAAAAATGGATGACTATAAGCTTGAGTGAACCTAACTGAGCATAAATGAAATGTTGACCATATGAGCACGAAGGGTTATCTTAAGAAAAAATAGTTTGCACGAAAGGGAGGGGGGCACCATGAAGAATACATTTGATTTCGATATATACAAAGCAATTGAGGTGGTGCTTTATATTGCTAAAGGTAGTTCGAATAACACAATGCATGGCATTTCAAAAGTTCTTTATTTTGCCGATAAAAAACATCTGGAGCGTTACGGTAGGTTGATTTGCGGTGACAGTTACGTTGCCATGAAAAATGGCCCAGTCCCTACCAGGGTGTATGATTTGTTAAAGCTTGTTCGTGGTGATCTTCGTCCCACCTTTTGTCCATCAAAAGAAATTGCCGATTGGGTTTCCTCTTCTTTTAGACTTTATGATCGTTTTTACGTAGATGCGTTAAGAGAACCGGAGATTGATTATTTGAGTGATTCCGATATTGAGTGTTTAGATGCGTCTATCGAGGCATATAGCCGTCTATCATTTGGAAAACTCACCCAATTGAGTCATGATAAGGCATGGCAACTAACAGGACAAGATGACATTATGAATCTTGACCATATCGTTGCCACATTTGACAATCCTATGGATCTCGTTGATCATCTGCAGGACCCGCATCCTGGTGAGGCGTAATGGTGAAACAGTGGGAGGTTTTGCATGTGGCAATGTGTCGGCATGCAAAACCGAACCCTAAGAACAAATACGTTGTCATCGCATATATAGATCCTACTCCGCATGGTTTTTTTATCAACTCCATCATAAACACATTTATCAAAAAACGACCCTACCTTCTTGCATGTGAAGCCAAGATTATATCGAGTCAGCATAATTTTTTGAGATATGATTCCTATGTGGATTGCAGAGATATATTTCCCTTTTCTGTTGAAGAATTCTTCCCAGAAAATCCACAGCCACAAACAAGCTGTAAGCAGTCATGGGTACCATGCAAGAATTAAGGGATTACCCGAAGGAATACGCCGAAGCCATCCAATACATTGACAGAACCCACAAGTTCTATTTTGACTACCCGGCAAAAACAACCATTGGAGGGCTCTAAAATAATTATCAGAAATTAAGGACAGAGAAACATTCACGGTAATTTCAAACCAGGCGATTAATGACACCCAGCTCAGTGATAAGGCATTAGGAGCTTTGGTTCGTCTCCTGTCAAAACCGGATAATTGGAACCTCAATATTAATTATATGGTCAAGACCGGGAAGCAGGGCCGTACCGCCATAAGATCGTCCATTGCCGAACTGGAGAAGGCCGGGTACATCAATAGGCAGGTGCTCAGAACAAAGTCTGAGAGGATCATCGGAACGGAGTATCATGTTTATGAAGATGCCGTGGCCGGGAACCAGATCCCCACCGCTGTTGAACAGGCAAGAGCAGTGCTGAATGCTCTGCTTGACAAATACGCCAATGAGGGTGTACGCACCATTAAAAATGCAAGGATACTTAGACTGAAACCCTTTAGCGACATGGGTACTCCCGTGTTGCCCAAATTAAAGGGCTACACATTTATTGATGAAGATCCGTTGAAGGATGCTCCCCCCTCGTGCCAGCAGAACGGCCTCCTTCAAAGGAGAAGGAAAATTGGGGCAGGACTACGAAATCCTCCAGAGAATCTCTGAGGAGCCTCAAAAATGATCCAAAAAACAGCCATGCTCTTGTCTTTACGTCTTCTCCCCCCCACCCTCTGCATGGTACTGCTGCCAATATTGCAAAGAGCCTTTTTGCCGAGAATGGAAAGAGCTTGAAACCAGGGCAAAAATTAACAAGATGGGCCTCTGGGGAGATATTCATGCTCAGGCCCCGTGGAATTTTCGGCGGGAGGCAAGACGCGGTGCCAAGAACTCATCCAAGAAAACTCAGGTGGCTGCCGGTGCTTACCATGGAAATGAGAAAAGCCACAAGTTCCACCGACCCGGGTGCAGGTATTATGATTGCAAGGCTTGCACTGCGGTGTTTGGGTCCCGGGCTGAGGCTGTGGCTGCCGGGTATGTGCCTTGCGGGGTTTGTAAACCTTGAGGGAGTGTAGACCCCTCTCATCGTGTGATTTTGTAGTTTGAATTTTTAAAAGTATCTCTAAAATAATGAGAGGGTGTTTTAGTTGACAATTGGCAAGAGTATGGGTGTCTTGTGATTTGAGAATCACAACATTTTTATTCATACATAGGGTTGTGAAAATGAAATGAATTTCAAATTTCAAAAAGATCTGAGAATTTTATAATTTTATGGACGTCCCTTAAAGCCCTTATCACACTCTCTCATTTTTTAAAGAGGAGAGAGTGTGATAGGGGCTTTAACTCTGTTGTTTTTGAATTAATTCATTAAGATATTGCTTATCTTTTGAGAAGCCAGAATGTCCTGTCTGCCCTTCTATTTCAACTGTTATTTTTAGATAATAAATGGCTTTTTCTATCTCTTTTCTTCTTTCCCATTCCATTGCAAGATTCTGGCATGTAACAGCTTCACCAGCTCTGTCCCCGATTTCCTGACGGATTTTCAAACTTTTATCAAGATATGAGAGAGCAGTATCATAATCACCGCGGGCTTTAAAAATCTGGCTGATATTATTCAGTGTAGTGCCTTCACCTCTTGTATCCCCGATTTCCTGACGGATTTCCAAACTTTTTTGGTAATGGCCCAAAGCTTCCGGTAAATCTGAATTTAGATGTAAACAATAGCCTATCTCAAGTTCTATTTCAGCCATCAGGCTATCTTGTTTATCTCTGATATACTCAAGGGCTTCATAAACGGATTCAAGGGCAGAATAATTTGCATAACGGCGCCTCAACCATTTCGCAAGATCCAGCAGAAGCCTTGCTTTATCACTATGGCTTTCGGTATTGTCAATAAGGGATTTTACTTTCTGGATATGTCTGAGAATATCTTCGCTGTTTTCATTTTCCAGCTCATTGGATCTGTTTTCAAGCTTCTCCCACAGAAAATTGATGTTTTTTTCCTTTTCTCTTTCAACCCAATATGTCCCATGTCTGAAATCCCACAGATCACCGGCACTGTTTATAAAGTCCTCTGCATTGGATGCGTGGAGGAAAAGAACCATGCGGATGGTCTCTTTTGCAATTCTATCCCTGTGGATATTAAGGTAATGAATAAAAGTGTTGTCCGGCTGGATTTTATTTTTTTCATTTAAAGGTATCCCGGAAATAATGCACAGATTTTTTTCCCTGGATGAGCTGGCAAGGCGTGTATATAGTTTATCTATTCCATGGTCTTTATCTCCCCCAGGGTCAAATGTACAGGTTGTAATCCCCTTTTTCTCAAGCTTTTTTTTTATCGATTCAAGTAGGGATAGCTTGTCTGCTTCATGGTCATAACAGACAATGATAAATATAGGCAGACCGGAATTTATAGACATCATTGTCTTGTCTGTAATCTCTTTGGTTATCTCTCTGATATTCATGGTGCTTTCCGTGTCATTGATATATTGTTTTTTGATTATAATAGAGGCTCTTATGCAGGTACAGAAAGTTCGTTAATAAATTTTTTCAGTACATACCTTATGTCGATCCATAGATCACCGTTTTCATATTCAACAACAGCACGGGACTGAAGGAAGGGTTCAACACCATCGACCCACATTCCTGTTTCAGCAACCTCTTTGAGAATTGGTACTGCATTTCCCCTGACAATTGGTTGGTACTCCTTTTTTATCTGGGAAAAGACTTTTTTAACATCTTCTTCATTGATGAGATTGGAGCCCCTTGAAATTGCAAAATAGGCAGACTCCTTTATTGCACGGGCTGTTTCACGGAACAATCCGCCACCAATGAGGAGAAGCTGGCTTAATATCTCATCATTTTCAAAAACATTACTTATCTTTTCTATTCGTTTTTCAACAAAGCTTCGAATGAGCTTATAACCATCACTCTCTGTCTCTATTTGAAGTGGTGCTTCTTTTCGTTTTTCCCGGTCATAGAGTCGAATTGCTGAAAAGGCAAATACCTGGTCGTTGGGTATGCGACTTCCAGGCATTGCCCTGAAATAGATGGGCAGGGTATAAACTATGGAAAATGAGGGCTGAACCAGGGTGTCGTAGTGCTCCTGGAATAATCTTTTATGCATATCTTTGTGGGCATCTGATTCACCCTTTTCAAGATCATCCACAACAATCAGAATGCTTTTCCTGGTTTTGTTTTTTATATCCTGTGCCATTCTGTTAAGAAGATAGATTAAATCCTGGACCTTTGGCTCGAGAATCTGTTTCTGTTCATACTTCCACTCCCTGCGTGTACTGAGCTGTGCTTTAAAATAGGCAATCCATGCATTTGCCTTTGCTCCTACACTTGCCTTGATACTTTCATCTTTTAGAAAAGTTCTAACTATCTGAAGTCCCCAATCATTAAATTCTGCTGTGAGATCCGGGTCGATATTAGTATCTTCACTGAGTTTTTTGCCTATCTCTACCATAACCGCATCATGGGTAAGATGAACCCCTTCGCTGCCGAATTCCTGGGCTGTTAAGTAGATGGGGGTATATTTGTTTTTTATATTTTCATCCATGCACAACCGGTTTAATTCGGTGGTTTTCCCGCTGCCCCTGTGTCCGCATAAAAAGGCGTGCATGTGGTGTTTTGAGTTTATTAGGGTGAATGATAGTTTTTGTAATGCCGAATCTGTTCTTGAAATGTATTGTTTTGAGTCCGGATCGATAACCAGGGTTGGGTCAAAGTTTTGCCATACATCCTGGAGTGTTTTGGCAGGAGTGATTTTTGTGTATTTGGATTGATCAACGGCCACTTAATTATTCCTCCTATAACAAATTTTCTAATGTCCTGTTTATTCTGAATATTTAATTCAATTCATACCATGGCGTATTTTCTGGTTCAAGTTAAATAATTGCTTGATATACGCCTGACTAAACTCTTTACAAATAAAGAGTGTGCTGGTTTCTTGAGGCCAGTATGTCACCCCCCATTGCTGCCCTTTTTGTTTTTGACATGAAAATCAGGGCTTAAAGCTTACTCAAGGAGGCCCTACCATGGAACAACCCACCGCCACACTCACCGCAAATTATCAGATTCAAGTTCTTGAAAACGAATCCAGATCATGACAATCAATACGCCAAATATTTTAATGTAAAAACCACACCAATCCGAGGTACACAAGTTGTTGCCATCGAAGAGGCAATGGCAGAGGCAAAACGCAATTACGGTTATGTTACTCTTTTGAGCAACGAAGTAAAGGATGCGGTTACAGCACCGGAGATCTATCGGAATAAAGATCTGGTAGAAAAGGCCTTAGATAACTTAAAAGAGCGACTCAGCTTGCGTCGAGTAGCCGTCTCATCGGAAAAAAGCCTTGATGGAAAACTCTTTGTGCAGTTCATTACACTCATTTTTTTATCTCATATTACAAAGAAAATGAAGGAGGCCAACATGTTCAAAAAGCATACACTGCAGGAAGTTTTGGATGAGTTGGATATGATTGAATGCTTTGAGGTGCCGGGGAAACAATTGCAAGTCGGGGAAACAACTATGCGGCAGATGGATCTATACACGAAACTAGGCATCACACCGCCCACCTCGTTACAATAAACCAGGAATTCAGGATATAAGGCAAAAGTTTGCAATAATTCAAAAAAAGGCTCTGGAGGCAGGGGTTCAGATTAATAAAAGTGAGATTATACGGGCAGGACTTCATCTCCTAAAGGTCATGTCTCATAAAGATTTGGCTCAGGCTTTGGGGAAAATTGAAAAATTGAAGACAGGGCGGAAATGATATAAACGGTTTATATAGTTTAAACGGTTCATATTGTTTAAACTAATTATTGGTTTTTTTAAGATCTTCAATTAAAAGTTTCAAGTCTTGTTTTTGTTGGTGGGAAAGGTCTTCTTGTTGTGCTTTGGCGTAAATAGTCAGTAAATGAACGGTTCCTATGTCGGTAACGATAATATAGATTATTCTAAAACCACCTCGTTTACCTTTTTTTTGATCAATCGAGCCGACACGAATTTTATAAACTGAACCTACAAATCCTTGTAACTCATCTCCATTGAATTCCCCATTTTCCAGTTGATCCAACAAATTGGATAAGTCTCGGTTAATTCGGGGATATTTTTTTGCAAGTTTTTTGAGGTTGCGTTTAAACAACGCAGTATATTCAACCTGATACATAGATTATAGGCTTTTTAATAAATCTCTAGCGTTGGGTAATTTAATGCCCTTCTTTCGAGCATCAACAATTTCCTTTAGACTTTCAATGATGTCATCACCCACATTGATAGTATCGCATTCTTCATTATCATGAACTTTAACGGTAACCGTTAAATAATCACGGCTTCTAACGTTGAATTGTTTTCTAAGACTTGGGGGTAATTCTTCGCCTCGTATGTCTTTTGTGGTTTCCATGTCCCGTTCCTTTAAAGTTTCCATTTTAACATAATTAATATATTTGATTATAAGGTTTTTTCATAAAAAAAGCAAAATATTAAAGAGGTTAGTGACCAGTTGGCTTAAACTGGGGACAGTCAGGACTTGTCCTTTCCGTTTGCTTTGGAAAAGGAAATCATCCTCATTGTATTTTTTCGTTTGGAGTAGGGTTTGAATGGCTTGGGTGCAAGCCTGGTTAAGATTGATTCTTCTTGGTTTGCCTGTTTTTTTTCCTTCAGGAGTAATTCTCCTTCCGGGGAAAGATTTTTAACCTGGTCAATTTTAATCTGTAATAAATCACTGGCTCTGAGGTTGGTATTGATCCCTAATGGTCCGTTAAAAAATAAACTATGCAAAAGTATCCGACGGAGACACCCAATAGTTCCACTCTCCATGGAACTCATTCTTGCTGATATTGAGCTCTTGCAGATCCTTATCTGAGACCTTAATACATTTCTCGTACTCGTTAGTATCAAGACCGCATTTCCCCCTCAGACCCTTTTGGGTTGTTGTAGATCCTATCAAACTTATGATAACTGCTATTGACGTTAAGGGTTTTCCTCGCCAATTCTTGCTTATATGGCTGAACATACGGTGCTCGATCTTGTTCTACTTTGAAGTCCCTGGAGGAAAATGGGAAACATGTATCTCTATTCCAGTCTCATTGGAAAACTCCTGCAATGACTTCTTCCAGAGCTTGTTTCTACTGCCATTGCTTCCACCACCGTCAGCGGTGATGTAGAGCTTGGTTGCATCATGATACTTAATACAACCCATCTCATCCCACCAGGTGCGGATGCTCTGAGCTGCAAACATTGCTGTATCACTGCTAATACCCACATTTACATACCCCTCGTTCTTCCTTACATCATAGATACCATAGGGACTGGCCTTCCCCAAACCCAGAGTAGGGAAGTCATGGTCAAGCACACGAGTAGGATTTCCTTTAGGGGCATACTCAGCACCGTTATTTTTGAAGTTACCGATATTTTCCTTTTTCTTTGTGTCAACAGAAATTACAGGTAACCCCTTTTCCATGAAAGTCTTCGATTTGTCATTGATATACTGAAACTGCTCATCCCTATCCACATGGGTTTCGCCCACTTGGAGGGCTTTCTTGTTGAGCTGGAGGCTGTAGCCCAGATCCTTAAGAAGTCCCCCAATCTTAAAGTGACTTATGCGACAATTCTGCTTTACAAGCTCTGCCTGAAGGTTTCTGAGGCTTTTTGTTGTCCAGCATAGGGGGTTTTCAGGGTTTCCTATAGTGGATTCTGAAACCAGTGCCTCAAGAGCTTCTGTGACACCAGGGTTTGTTTCTTCAACATTTTTCCTTCCTGCACCCTTGGCCCTTATGCGCTTCGTACCTGTCAAGGAAGATCTGGCTTTGGGATCGGATTCTGCCTCGACTGCTTCCTTAATACCCATGGCAATAGTCGAGCGGGAAGCTCCGGTAAGATTGCTCAAAATCTGAATTCCACCATGGCCCAAGGCAAGTGCCTCAATGCCCAGAAACTTGCGCCTCTGATTTTCTGCAAGCATGGGCATTACCCTGGCTATTCTGATCTTTGTGACTTCATCAAGTTCTATCATAAAAAGAGTATATCATATTGGGTCAATGCATACTATATATAGATGATTAATTTTTTAACAGATCCTAAGGTAAAAATCAACCCACCCATTTTTTATCACATGTTTAACCGGACAAGATAATTGTCGTCACCGGCCAAGGTAATTGTCGCACAATAAAAAATAGTCTTACCCACAATATGATTTAAAAAAAGGTAGTGTCATTATGGCATTGCCTTTTCCATTTCTTCCAACGTCAATAAGGCCTTTTTTTATAGCACCACTACCCAATAATTCCCATAGGCGAACTTGCCAACTATAAGCTAAAAGTTAGCGAATATTAAAATGGCTGAAACTATTGCCAATAAAGCTTGTTGACTATTTTTCCATGAAAAAAACTTAGTTTTGGTTTTTCTGCTTGCCAAGTATTGAATCCAATCTGATAAGACTTAACAAAATTGGAGAAAACCATGAAAAATCAAAATCACCCAGTGAAAGGAAATCAGATAGCAGTGGAACCCATCGTAAAGGTAAAATTGGCCGCCGGGCTGATATTGATATTCTTTTAAATGGGAAGGCCCTTGAAGCGTTTGACGATTGGATAGAGCATTGCATGAATCCTTTTAAGTCGGATACACCAGTTTTTATGGGTTTGCGCTGGCAGATCAACCAGGATGCCTTATGGTCCGGTGGGATCATGTCAGGGGGAAAAAACCCTCACCAGCAGAGCCGTGGAGTACATGGTTGAAAAATATGTTATCTGTGCTGGCCTGGACCAAAGGCTGGTAGTGGTCAGAGACATACCGCCCAGATCAATCAATATCATTCCCGCAAAAAAAAATTTATCCGGGCAGATGCCCAAACAACAGGATTTTTTTAACCGTTTGGGTCGTTCAATATATAATTTTACAATGCATAAGCTTTGATTTCGTGCAGAGGACTATAAATTCATGCCAGCATAATATATGGTGTTGCAATATCTGGGTGCAATATCTGGGGACACCATACTTCAATATCTGGGGACACCATACTTAATTTTTTCTGCTTGTAGGAAGATCAGTATGTCGCCCCTTGAATTGTAATATTTGATTATTGAGAACCATCTATGAATGAGCATGAACCACCTGCTCAAGCGTATCCGCCACCCATTTATTAAGACTTTTTCCTGCATTAATAGCTGCAATAGCAATTTCACTATGCAACGAAGAATCTACTCTAATTACAAATTTACCTGAAAAAGGTTTATTTGGCTCTCTGTCTGCTTTTTTACAACTCTCAAGATAAAAATCAACTGCTTCATGAAAAGCATTTTTTAATTCACTGACAGATTCCCCATGAAACCCAACAGTATCACGGATACCAATAATATTTCCAAATAAAATATTATCATCTGGGTCGAATTCAATTTTGGCGGTATAGCCTCTATAATTTAGTGTATTCATATTGTCACCTTTGCCTTAATTAAGAATTCTTTGGCATTTTCCACTTGACATCGCTTTGCCTCTTTACCGGGGGGTGGTCTGTGAAAATCACCTTTTTCATTATTAATGATAAAAGACACGCGTGAACCATTGCCCTCAATAACCTCTGCGTTTAAAGCTACAAACAAAGCTTCAATCTTTCGCCACTCAAGATTATTGGGTATTAGATGTGAAAAAATAACTTCCAAAGTTTTTGTGTGTTTTTTACTCATAAAGCACGATACTACTTTTCGGTATCACCATCAAGGACTAATTATTCTATCCCATAAACACCAATGGCCTGGGGAATTTCCACTCCACCTGGCCATTTTTTACTCAAATTTTAATTTGTGGATCAGCAATGAAGGTGCCCAAGGCAAGATATTTTTTTATTCACCAGGAAAATTCAAAAAACAAAATTATCAGATAACCTGTCCAAAATTCTCCGATAAGGCGTCCCGCTACACCCGCTACAGTGGGTCAGAAGCCCAATTGAAATAAGGAAAGAAATAAAAAGGACAAGACCTTGACCGGAAACAAAAAAAGGGCCACAGAAAAATTTCCTGTGACCCTTTGAAGTCATGGTGCGCCCAGCCCGACTCGAACGGGCGACCTGCGGATTCGAAGTCCGACGCTCTATCCAGCTGAGCTACGGGCGCATGATCCTATTTTATAACTTGTGATTTTTAAGTGGGGTGAGTGAAGGGGCTCGAACCCTCGGCATCCAGGACCACAACCTAGCGCTCTACCAACTGAGCTACACCCACCACAATCAAACCCGGCCTTTATACCAGCCCATTACACAAATTGCAATACTTTTTTTCAACAATCCTCATTTTTTTCCATTGCCAAATGCCAGCAAAAGGAATAGGTAAAGCCAATGACATTAAAAGGCTTTGGATTCATAATCATCAGTGCTCTGTTCCATGTACTGTGGAACACAGTATTAAAAACCTGCAAAGATAAAACCAGTGCCATTTTCTGGATG
>Ga0307987_1000085_pt1 | contig 53293 bp, 33 predicted proteins | sample EllFjometagen181_FD_203157 | JGI IMG/M metagenome (GOLD analysis project Ga0307987, IMG submission 203157) | Marine microbial communities from Ellis Fjord, Antarctic Ocean - #181 | ecosystem: Environmental > Aquatic > Marine > Unclassified | place: Southern Ocean | collected 2014-10-08 | reverse complement strand
AGCGCCAAGCAGCGAATCGAGGCGCTCAGGAGCGCCCGTGAGGAGGTGCTGCACAACGGGAGCGACGTCCTGCCCATCAACACAGGCAGGGTCCTGCTCGAGGTGATGAAGGACCTGGTGCGATCCGTGGGAGATGGCGAGCGGCAGGTCGAGCTGGCGCGGGACTTCCTCGATGCGACCACGGGCAAGCCCCGGCTGATCCGCAGTCTGCTGAGGCGATACCACCTGCTCGAAATGCCCGAGCAGTGGAACCACGTTGCATACGACCACCGCGTTCACGATGCGAACTCGACAGGCAGGAAGACCCCAACGCATCTCATCATGGACGCGTGGATCAAGGGTATTCGGTACCTCGGGGTGGTGTACTACAATCATGTCCCCCGAGAGGCGGCCGCCGAGCTGCTCGAGGCTGGTGAGGTCATGGGGGTGCATGTCCGCATCGGGGTCGATCTCACGACACGGTTTCGCGGCAAGCACGCGCGCCTCCTGCTGTTCCCCCGCGGCTTCCAGAGCCGTCAGGAGTACCTGGCACACCTCGACCTCCCCGCCGTCCGAGCGTTCATGGACGAAGGGCGCGGGGTCACGGAGCGCTTCCATCGCCACGTCTTGCGCCTGCTGGATGCGTTCAACCGCACCCACCTTGGCACGCTGAACGACGAGCTCGGGCTCGACATACCACCCATCGAAGAGGCGGAGTTCGTCCGCTTCGTCAGATCGGGACAGGCCTCGAGGCTACACCTCGCCGAGTTCATCCACGCAGCGATCCTGCCCCACATGAAGGCGCGCGCCGAGCGATTGCTGGAACCCGACACGGGCGGACATTCGCCCGATTCGTCGCGAACGAAGCTGCTTCGGGCCATGGACGACCTCGTGCCTGAGGAGATCAAGACACGGTTCTTCTCGGTCGAGGCCAACCCCGATCTCGGGGATCCGCTCGAGGTTGACCGTCAGTCGGACGCACCCGCGCTGCTCAGCTCCACTCCGGCGGAGCTGCTCGCACGCATCGCGGACATGCCCTGCGGAACCCGCGTGGTGCTGTGTCCGACAGGGCTGTCTGCGGCCGATGTCCTGGAGATCCTCTACGACGGCGGGGGCCTGATCACTCACCTGGAGCTCTTCAACCTCCGGGACTGGACCGAAAGTTCGAATCCGGAACTCGCTGACATCAACAGGATCAGGAAGGTGCTCAACGACGGCAACATCGTCGAGCTCAAGCGGATGGTGCGGGAGCAGCTCGAGCGCGTCCACGACAGCGAGCAGCCTGATCGAGATGATCGCGTCGCCAAGCTTCGCGAGATCCTCGGCCACCTGCCGCAGCTACAGGCCCTCTACACCCTGGGCCCCCGACTCGGCAGCCGCCTGTGCAGCGGGTCCACGGGCCGCTCCCGCCGCTCCCACGGCATGGGGCTCGTCGTCGTCCCGACCCTGGGGGCACGCTCACGTCGCAGGGTCAGCCAGGGCGAACGGCGCTTGCCCGTGCGGACGACGCCGCTGTTCCAGGTGACCTACACACCTCGAGAGGACTCATCCCTGCCCGAGTGGCTCCGCAGCGCGCCGCTATTCCGCCGTGCCAGCTGTCACCGCAGGGAAGACTGGAGCATCGCGCGGAACGCCACGCGCTTCCTGGACGAGCCCAGTTCGGCTGGCAACATCGCGGCACTCGGGGGAGCGCCCGAGGAGTGTGGGAACGGTCTCACACCCGATCGGGAGCGGGGCCGGAGGCATTCATCACGGCTGGCGTGGCTGCGGCTTCCTGGCCAGCAGGCGCAGGTCGCGAAGATCTTGGTCGGCTTCCTGCCGGCCTTTCTCACCTTCTGGTTGACCCAGGACTGGTGGGTGCTCGCCTGGTTCGGCGCCCTGATCTGGTTCGGCATCACGGGGCTGCGCAATGTGCTGCAGTCGGTGGTTGGCGGTGGCGGTCTCGTTCGATCCCCGCTGCTTCGGTGGAACGACCTGGTGTCCTGGAGTCGCGTCGCTGACTCGCTGCTCTTCACGGGCTTCTCGGTCCCGCTGCTCGACTACCTGGTCAAGACCCTGCTGCTCGACCGCGGCTTCGGCGTCACGGTGCAGACCTCACCGTTGCTGCTCTACACGGTCATCGCGCTGGCAAACGGGATCTACATCTCCAGCCACAACACCTTCCGTGGACTCCCGGTGAGCGCCATCGTCGGCAACTTCTTCCGATCCGTGCTCTCCATCCCCGTAGCGTTGCTGTTCAGTGCGCTGCTTGGCAAAGCGCTCATAGCCGCCGGCATGCCGCTCGACGGGGCGCTGCACATCCTCCAACTTGCCGCCGCCGTGGTGTCGAAGGCAGCCTCGGACACGGTCGCAGGCGTCATCGAGGGCTCTGCGGATCGCTGGCAGAACATGGCCAGGGCCCGAAGGGCGCTCGATGAGAAGCTCGAGCAGCTCAATGCCCTCCACGCACGCATGGAGGCGCTACTCCCCGAGACGAGTGTCCTGGACCTGCTCGAGAAGCCCAAGAAGCTTGTCCGCGCCGTCCAAGAGGAGAACGACGAGCTTGTCCGGCAGAGCATCATCAATGCGCTCGACCTGATGTACTTCTGGTACCACCAGCCCAGGGCGCAGACGGTGTTCCGGGCACAGGTGAAGCGGATGTCCGCGGAGCAACGCGAGGTCGTGCTTGGGCTTCAGCGGGTGCTCGAGCGCAAGCGCACCGTCTCGGAGATGCTCTTGGATGGCCTCATCGGGAAGCGCTTCGAGCGGGCCCTCGGGTTCTACCTCAGCCGGGTAGACAGGTACCTGGCCTCGCTGCAGCGGCTAGTGTGAGATGGAGTTGAGCAGCTATCGCAGACATCGTGTCGGTTCGAACGAACTGGGCTCGCCGTCGGGGACGTGAACGCGTGTTGTTTCAATACCTCGTGGGCAACGAGTTGTTCACCGGCGAGGACAACGTGGCGCTTGTGACATCCGGAGCCGTCCGGAAAGACCTGTGACCGGCCTGCCGCGACCAGATGCCAGCGGTGGAGCCTCCACCCATGGCTCGATGATCGCCGAACCACGGGTGTGGTCGTCGTGGATGAAGTTCTGACGAAGGACAGCTATAGCGGGCAGCCCGCGCACTCCAGGTCGCTCCTATGCACCCCAGGTTCTGCACCCCAGCCCAGCATCGCGCCAAGGTCGAGCGCGTGGCTGCCCAGCTGAAGGCTTGGCCCACCGGGCGGCCCCTGTCCCTGAAGAAGAGCTCCCCCAGCCATCAGGTTCCCAAGCCCGGGGACCTCAAGTACAGCGACGACAAGCTGGATGTGTCCGACCTGGACGCAATCATCGAGATCGATGTCGAGGGCCGCCGCTGTGTGGCCGAGCCAGGGGTCACCTTCGTGGACCTCGTGAAGGCCACCCTCGAGCATGGCCTGGTGCCCTACGTGGTGCCCGAGCTCGAGACCATCACCATCGGCGGTGCTGCCTCGGGTTGCTCCATCGAGTCCATGTCCTTCGAGATCGGCGGCTTCCACGACAACTGCCTGGCCTACGAACTGCTCACCGGCCGGGGCGAGGTGATGCGCTGCGATCCAGACGGCGATGATGCCCTGGTGTTCCACATGATGCAGGGCTCATTCGGCACCCTGGGCATCCTCACCGAGCTGACCTTCCGGCTCTGCCCCGCGGCTCCCTATGTGCGGGTGGAGTACGAGAAGCACGACAACGCCGCATCCTACCTGGCGTCCATCAAGGCCCACGCCCAGGCCAAGGACATGGACTTCATGGACGGCATCATCCATGGGCCCGATCTGTACGTGCTGTCCCTGGGTCACTTCGAGCACACGGCTCCCTACACCCACCGCTACGACTGGGTCACGGCCTACTACAAGACCACCGCCCGGCGGGTCGTGGACCACTTCGAGACCCCCGACTATTTCTTCCGCTACAACCGGGGTGTCACCGGGGTGAGGCCCAAGTCGTGGCTGGCGCGGCTGCTGCTGGGGCGCTGGCTCGATTCCACGCGGGTGCTGGCCCTGACCGACCGCTTCAACCACCTGCTCACCTCCGAGCAGCTGGGTGTGACGGTGGACCTGTTCATCCCCTACTCGCGGTGCGAGGAGTTCCTGGCCTGGTACTGGGGTGAGTTCGGCGCCCATCCCCTGTGGTGTGTGCCCTACACCCCCGCCCGGGACTACCCCTGGATCGCCGACGCCTACCACGAGCGCCAGACCGACGAGATGTTCGTGGACCTGGCCATCTACGGCTTCAGCGGCACCGACGGCCGCAACTACCACCGGCTCATCGAAGAGAAGCTCCACGAGATCAACGGGCTCAAGACCCTCATCGCGCCCAACTACTACGATGAGGACGAGTTCTGGACCGTGTTCAACCGGCCCAACCACTTCGCGGTGAAGGCCAAGACCGACCCCGACGGCTTGTTCCGCGACCTGTTCACCAAGACCTGCCGCGCCGCCCGCGGCTTGAGACCGGAGCCTGTATGACGTACCGAATCTACGGCCATGGTCATCGTTCGGGCCAGCAGGCCCGTACGACAACCCCGGCCTTGCTCACTGGTGGGGGGAGGCTGCCTCCCCCCAGACCGCTATCGCGCCCCCCTCCCCGCGCCTTATGGGCGCGCCGGGTCGCCGGAGGCGTCCCGGAAATTGACTCTTGGTTCAACCAGGACTTTTCGCTGCGTGGCCGGAGCGGTGACCGAGACCGGACCTTGTACACGTCGATGGCCTCGGAATCGAAGTCGCGCTCGCAGCCATTGGTCTCGCAGTCGCCCCCCAGCAGCATGGTCGTGTCCCCGTAGGTGAGCTTCAGGACGAGGCTGTTGAGGTTCTCGTTGTCGGCCCCCTCGAACCCGTGCTGCACTTCTACGGGCATGGAACTGCCCAGGTCCAGGGTGCTCCCCTCGGCCAGCTTCTGGAGCTTGTGGCCCGCTTCATCTCGCCACGCGGTCGTGTAGCTGGACGAGTAGCGCCCGCCGTGGTCGGCTTCGCAGCCCAGGGTGGAGGTGCCCAGGTCGCCGAAGCCGTCACCAGTCGTCGTCGCCTTGGCCCGCCTGCCCTCAGGGGACCTGGATCTCGACCACCAGCCCCGCCAGGTCGCTGTCGTCGACCTCGAGCATGCCATGGGGATCGCCGCCGCCCCACCAGCCGCAGGGCTCGGCGGCGCCATCCACGAGATCGTCCCCATTGAGGTCCATCCAGGCGCCGAGGTGGACGGGACCGTGGCCGGGGAGGGTGAGATCGAAGTCCAGGCTGTCCTGGGCGGTGAGCTCGGCGGGCTCCCAGACCTGGTGGCCGCGGGCGTCGTTGATCTCCACGAGCGACACGCCATGCTCGTCCAGCGCGAAGCCCTCTCGCATGGCGACCACCCAGAGCCTCGCCCCGGGGTGGTCGGCCAGCAGGGCGTCGAAGCCACCGTCCAGGCGGATCTCGCCTGACACCTGGACCTCGGGTGTCACCGCGGGCGCCGCGCCCTCGGTGGGGGCGATCACCCGCAGGCCGGCGATGTCTTCCTCGCCGATGGTGACGCTGTCCTGGATTTTGCCGTGGGCGTCCACGGGCACACCCCAGCTGTCGGTGAAATCCCACAGGGTGTTGCCGTTGGAGTCCCAGGCTCCTCGCAGGTCGAAGGTGCCCCTGTTGCTGCAGTGGGACACGTCCCACGCTCCGGTGGCACCGTGGGCGGTGGGCTCGAGGCGCAGCTCGGTACTGGAGAGCCCGGGGTCGCCGGTACCCTCCTGCATGAAGGCGATGATGCCGTCATCGCCGGTGCCGGTGTAGGGGGTGGTCAGCTCGAAGGTGCCGGCGATGTCCACGAACTCGGCACAGCAGGTGGCGGTCACTACCCAGGCTTCGTTGTTCCAGGAAACCGCGGCCCCGTCGCCCCAACTCGGGGGGCAATCCGGGCAGCTCTCGCCGGACGCGGCTCCACACCAGTAGGGGGTGTCGATGACCAGGTTCACGTCATCGTTGATGCCGCCATCGCCCGCGAGGGTGACGGGCTCGTGGGTGGGGGCCACCGGATCCGAGCTCCCGATGATCCGGTCCTGCCACTTGTCCAGGAAGGCGGCCACGTGGACCTCCCAGCTCCCCGGGTTCTCGAACTCGATGCTGTAGCTGTTCTGGCCGCCGTCCTGGCTGGGGTAGAGGATGGTGTCGCTGCCCAACCAGCGGGGCTCCCCCGTTTCTTCGTCGGCCACCCAGACCGCCACCATGATGCCGCCGTAGGGCCAGGTCTGTTCGAAACAGCTGTCTTCCCAAGCCAGGAGCCGGAGGTCGCCGTCCTCGTCCTGGTCGCGCAGCTGGAGTTCCACCGTGCCCTGCACCCATCCGAAGTCCGGTGGGGGCTCGGGCCCCGTGTCTTCCATGTCCGTGTCCGTGTCCGTGTCCGTGTCCGCGTCCGCGTCCGTGTCCGTGTCCGTGTCCGCCTCTGGCGGGGCGGACGTGTCGTCTTTGTCCCCGCAGCCCGTGATCGCCAGCGGCAGGGCGAGGGCGAGGGCGAGCAGGATGAGGGTATTGTGGATGTGGGCTTTCATCGGTCTGTTCCTCTTGGTCGTTCCCGAACACCGTACCACCGAGTCGTGTGGTCGGGCAGTGAGGACGGGGTCCTTCGATGTCCACCCGGTCCCTGGTGGTTGGTGCATGGCCCGGGTTGACCAGGATGTTGCGCTCGGTGGAAGCTGCAGTGCCAGACGCTGACCGTAGGAGTGGAGATGGCCGCCAGGACGAAGAGCAGGGTCACCCCTATGTCCTACAGACCGTGTACAGACGACGTGCCGCGTGCAGAACTGGGCTGCGTACGAGAAATCCCTTCGACGCCGAGGCGACTTGACCATCTGGTTCGACGAGGAAGCGATCGAGGTCTGGAACGCCAGCCCTCGGGACTTCCCGGTGGCTAGAAGCGCTACTCCGATCTGGCGATTCTGACGGCCCTGACCCTGCGCACGGTGTACCACTTCGCGCTCAGGCAGACAGAGGGCTTCGTGGTCTCGCTGATCTGCTTGATGGGCCTCGAGCTGGAGACACCGGAACACACCACGATGTCCAGGCGAAGTGGGGCTTTGGAGGTACAACGTCATGTCAACCAGCACCGAGGCCCGGTTCACCTGGTCATCGACTCCACCGGCCTGAAGATCGTAGGCGACGGCGAGTGGCACGCCTACAAGCACCGCAGTTCGAACAGCAGCGACAGGAACCTGGCGGCAACGGAACGAGGCGATTGTCAGGATCGACCAGGTGGGCAGACGGCAATGGAGGAAGGAGGCCGGAGCTCATCAGCAAGCCCACGGTCCGTCCAGACCGGCCGGCACGGCGTCTACCGCTACAAGCAGATTGTCGGCGACCACCTACGCTCGAGAACACCCGACAGACAGAGGACGGAGGCGGCGATCGGGGTCGCCATCCTCAACAGGATGACAGCGCTCGGGATGCCCGAGTCGCGGGCAATCAGGATCTGAGAAACGCGCGGCAGCAGGCCTGCGTTCGCTCTGCCCCGAGCCGTGCAACAACGCCAAGCAGTTGTTCCGGAGTCAGCTGAAGTAGCGCCTGGGACGTGGGGCACTTGGCCGGATGAAGGGCGTGTGGGCGTACTCCTGCCGCCCTCGATGTCCGGCAGTATGACAACCCCACCCGCGGCCCACCGACATGGTCTTGGGGAAGATCGTTCCTCCAGGCCGACGAACGGCCTACCATCCTGCCGCACGTGACCATCGGGGTGGCCAGGCAGGTACTAAGCCGGATGTTGAGCCTGGAGTGTGGGAGGGAGCCTGCCCCGAGTGTGGCGGGGTGGCGGTGTTCCGGGAGGTTGAGGGGCGAGTGCTGGGGGCGTGCTGTGGTGGTGCGGGGTGCTGGTGGTCTGGAACCAGCATTTCTTGGGAGAGTTTCACGATTTCGGCCCGAAACCTACTACTTCTCGTGAGCTTAGTGTGAGCGAGCGGTTCGGACGGTCTGAACACGCTCTGCCACGGGGCTTGAGACCCGTCGGTCGGAAGCCATGGAGGAAGTAAAATGAGACCTTCTGCAGAAGACCTGCGACGGCTCTGGGGGTTCGACGAGGAATACCTGAGCAAAGGGTACTCCAGGAATCAAGAACTCAATGGAGTCGTGTTCCCAGTCTGGTAGCTGGCTCGCTGGACTGGCGGCTCAAGCTCCACTGGGTGCATCGTGCTGGTAGTGGAGGGCGATGGGAGCCCCCTCGCCCTCATCCAGGGCGACAGAATCCGCTGGGCGCCACCGTGGGTGTTCACTCCGGGCAGCTCTCCACCCAGGTCGCCTCACCACCGTCCGCCGATTCTCCATCTGGACCATCGGCTTCGTTCCCGATGGTGGCTCCCTCGCCCTCGTGCAGAGGCCACCAGGACAAGACGCCTCCGACCTGCGAGACTTCGCTCATGACCATCTGAACCTCGGACTCTTCGAGAGCACGGCCCCAGACTGCTACATCGGAAACGACGGCGTTGAGGAATGCTGTGGGGGAGACCTCGGCCCTTTCGTAGGCCCCAAGCGCGTACACGTCCGACTCGTAGTCGGCTCCATCGAAGCTTAGGGGCATGGCACTGGCGTCCTCGACCACCCGGGCTGGGGCTCCATCCAGATACATCCTCACGGTAGAGCCGTCACGACTCGCTGCCACATGAACCCAGCGTTCGGTGGGCATCTCGGCATCGGTGGCACGGAAGGTGGTGAGGTCGGCGTCCTCCCCAGTCCCGTAGAATACCTCCAAGAATCCATAGCGGAAGCCGAGGTAGTAGCCGGAACTTTGGCCATCGTGGTTCGATGTCGTCGATTCCGCGTCGAGCAAGACGGCCCACTCCGCGGGGCTCTCATCAAAGAGAACCCAGGCCGTGATGGTGAACGCATCCTCGATGCCCAAGAGCCCTTGCTGTGAGCCGAAGAGGATGCGGTCATCAACACCATCCAGCAGTAGCGAGCTGCAGGTCTCCGGGGGGGCCGTGTCCAAGTCGCAGTCGGCGGAACCCTCGCAGTCCTCGTCATCGCAGTCGTACAGACCATCCTCGTCGTTGTCGGCCCCATCGGAGCACTCCCCCGCGGATGAGCCTTCTGCCGACAGGATTGCAGTAATCTGTGCGTCGCTACAGGCTGCTGCTGTGAGCATCGTGATGATGCCCGTGGAGAGTATAAGGGGATTGAAACGGGTCATGGAGTCCTCCTGATGGAGAAGGCTACCACGGTGGAAGATGGAGGGCCCAGGAGGGCACATGCCCGGAATGTAGTGGCGTGGCAGTCTACCGAGAGATCGACCCGGGGAGCGGCGTTGGGGGCGTGCTGTGGCGGGGTGCTGGTGGGCGAGTTGATGGGCTGGCGCAAGGGGGGCACAGGGCGAGCCCGAAGCAGCGGGATTGCTCCTGAGCCATTCCAGCCTACCTGGGCTACATTCGGATCATGATGAACACGGCTTGTCTACCTCTGCGATTGCTGCTGTCTCTGGCCTTCCTGGCCCCGGCGGCCTGTCAACAGGCCTACGTTGGAAAGTCACCGACTGAGTCTGTCTCCAAACACGCCACTGCGGACCAGCACTTCCCCTGTCAAGCCGAGGGGGCCTTTGACGCTGACGCCGCCGCAGCGCCCGTCCTCTCCCGGCAGGCCGCGCTCGCTGCCTGTCTGTCGCACACAGAGGGGGCATTCGAGAGTGAACCGGCCGAGCTTGCCGTCCTCCTAGCGGTCGAACCGAACGAAACCGCCATAGACGGCTTCCAGCGCTCGTCGAGTTGGAGTACGTCGTTTCAGCCCGTCAACGAAACGAAGGGCTGCATTGACAAGGTCCTCCGTACGCTCCAGGAGCAGCACGAAGCCCTCCGGCCCGCAGGCGAGGGAGCGCTGCGCTGCCAGTTTCTGCTGAGCGCCAGCGACCTGGCGGGTTCCACCGTGGGTGAGTCCACAGGGGAGTAGTCACGCATTTGTTTGCGGGCCTCCACATGGTTCCCTGTTCTTGGCAAGAACTCTATCCGCGCCGGACGCCCTCGCGGCTTGGCCGCTCCGGAGCCATCCGCGGTGGCTCCAGTCCCTACCAGCCCGACATAGCGTCCTGCTTGCCCTTCACCCCTACCTCCCCATCTCCCACTCAACCCCCACCCCATCGCTCCATACGCGCAGATCCCCATCCTGGACAGTGCGCAGGATCTCCGCCCCCACCCCTTCGAGCCGCCTGAGCGTGGCCTTGGTGCACGGCTCCGGTTGCCCCTGGTCCGTGCCGGTGCGATCGTGGACTCATCCTCGGAACTAGGAAGCGCTGGATATGGCCGCCAGGACGAAGAGCAAGATCCCGCCGAAGTCCTACAGACCGTGTACAGACGAAGTACCGAGTCGAGAACTGGCCCGCCTACGAAGCCTCGCTCCGCAAGCGGGGCGACATCACGATCTGGTTCGACGAAGAGGCCGTGGCCGCGTGGAACGCGCCAGCGAGCGGGCTTCCACGGGGTCAGCGTAAGTACTCCGATCTGGCGATCATCACGGCGTTGCCGCTGCGGACCGTGTACCACCTTCCGCTGCGGCAGACCGAGGCTTCGTGGCCTCGCTCATCCGCCTGATCAGCCTGGCGCTGGGGACGACGACCCGGTCCGGATGGACCACACCACCCTCTCTCGCCGGGGCCCGTCGGTCGCGGTTCCGCAGTTCGCAACCACGCCTGACGGTCCGATCCATCTCGTGATCGACTCGACGGGTCTGAAGATGGTGGGCGACGGCGAGTGGCATGTCGCAAAGCACAAGACAACGAACAAGAGGCGAACCTGGCGCAAGCTGCATCTCGGTGTTGATGGCAACGGGTTCATCGTAGCATGGCGTCTGACGGAGAGCGGCAGCTCCGACTCGACGATCGGCGTGCAGATGGTCGAAGGGCTCGACGTCTCGGTCGAGCGCTTTACGGCGGATGGGGCCTACGACGCGAGGGCGATGTACGAGGCCCTGGCTGCGGTCGGTATCCCGGGCCTGAGAATCGTGATCCCACCGCCGACAACGGCGGTACCGGATCCGCGAGCGACGGGATCCTGGTGCCAGCGGAACGAAGTGCTGGAGGCGATCGCATTGGTTGGGCGGCATCGATGGCGAAAGGAGTCTGGCGCTCACCAGCAAGCGCGAGGCGAGAACGCGATGTTCAGGTACAAGAGCATAATTGGGGACAGGCTGAGGGCACGGAGACTCGAGACGCAGACAACAGAGGCAGCCATCGCGGTCAACGTCCTCAACAGGATGACCAGTCTTGGGAAGCCCGAATCGGCGGCGGTCGTCGCGTAACGGCATGCCGACAAGGAGGAGTTCTGCGCTCAGGCCGAGCGGTGCAACAAGGCCTATCCGCCGGACTCGATAGGCCCCGGGCCTTGGCGGAGGGCTCAAGAACGGTAATAGACAGGTGCCGAAGCTGGAGGCGACGCCATGACCATGGTTCATCGGTCGGGAGGGGTCCACGCCTACGGATCCACCCAAGCCCCTCCGGCCTCCCCAAACCCATCCAGCACCCGCACGCGCCCGCTGCCATCGACATCCTCGACCCACAGCTCGCGGTTGTCCCCCTCCATCTCCACGCCGTCCCAGCTGGGATCGCTGGGGTCGCCCAGCAGGTACTTGTAGCTCACGGTGCCGCCGGCCTCAGTGGCCACTGTCACGGTGTAGACGCCATCTCCAGCCACCAAATCCATGCCAGCCCCATCGTCGAACAACTCCACCGCATGGCCGACCCACGCCCCCAGCGCACTGCGGTCGCCGCTCATGGTGACCGACGCGCCCGCGTCGATCTCCGCCACCATGGCGCTGGCGTCGACCTCGAAGGTCACCAGGACCGTGCCGTCGTCGCCGTCGCTGAGCAGGGAACCGTGGGCGGGGAGCAGGGCCTCACCGCCGTCGGCGTCCAGCTTCACCAGGATGATCTGGGTCGGCGCGGCGTCCAGCCCTAAGCTCGTCAGGTCCAGCCGTGCCTCCATGGCGTTTTCACCGACCCCCACCTCGGAGGCGTGCAGGCAGCCACCGGGGAAGAAGGCCGCGGTCGCGATCCCTCCGGGGATCTGGTCGGGCTCGGCCCGGAAGCTCAGGGGCTGACCTGCGGGGGTCTCGACCTCATCCACCGGTCCGCCGTCCTGGGCCAGGTAGATGACCCAGCGGGTATTGGCGTGGGCGTCCACGGGAGGCCCGGCCAGCTGCAGGCCCAGGTACAGAACGGCGCCGTCGCGCAGGGCGTACAGGGCGACCATGTCGTCGGCTTCGTCCGCGGCGCCGTCGTGATCCATGGCCGCTGAGCCCTGGTGCCGGTACTCGGCGGCGTCGATCACGCCGTCCACGATGGGCACGGCGTCCATGGCCAGCACAGTCTCCAGCCGCAGGATGCCCATGGCGGTCTCGGCGGCGCACCAGGACAGGGGCGAGGCTTCGGCGGCCCCCGACCCGTCGGCGTAGACCCGCTCGGGGAACAGGCCGTAGCGGTTCGAGAACGCCCCCATCCAGTCCAGGAGCTCCTCGGCCATCCAGGTCTCTCCGAGGGTGGCGGCGTACTGGGCGGTGGCCGAGGTGGTGAAGCCGAACAGGTCCTGGCCGTAGCCCATTCCGTCGAAGTAGCGGACCCCGCCGCCGTGAGCGCGTGCGTTGTCCATGATCCAGCTCCAGGTGCTGTCCAGCACCGGATCGGCGGGGAAGCCCCAGGCGGGGCCGAAGAGCAGGCTGGTGTCGTAGAACAGCCCGTCCTCGCGCTCATCCGCCAGGTAGACCCCGTCCCAGACCAGCAGCTCCAGCAGCCCCCCGCGCAGGTAGCCCGCAGCGGACCGGTAGCTCTCGGCCCGGGCGGCCTCGCCCCAGCCGTCGGCGATGCGGGCGCCAGCAATGAGGCCGGAATGGTTGGACATGGTGGTGGCGGGCAGACGGCCCTCCCACTCGATGATGCCGCCTTCGTTCCACAGGCCGTCCACGTCCTGGTGGTCTACCAGGAAGTCCAGACCGTCCAGCAGCTCGGTGCGCTCGTTGGCACTCAGGCCCTCGGGGCCCAGGCGATCCACCAGGCTGGCCAGGTAGGCGTTGCTGTCCCACTCGGCCACGTCGTAGGCGGCGCCGGAGCCGCCGTCGACCCCGCGCCCCAGGGCATCGTAGCGGGCGTACCACTCGCCGGGCTCGGGCTGCTCGATGGCGGAGTCCAACCAGAAGCGCACGATCTCCCAGGCCTCCACGCTGTGGCCCGTGTGCTCGAAGACCCGGGCCACCATCAGGGCGTCCCTGGGGTAGAGCTGGGGTCGGTCGTTGGTGACGAACTGGCCGGTGAGATCCGCCGGCACCGCGCCGGCCAGGCTCGAGGCCCGGGCGGCGTAGAGGTTGGCCGCGGCGCTTTCGCAGCGCTCGCCCGAGCAGAGGGACTCGGGGGCCCAGCCCGCCCAGTGGGTCTCGGCGTCGGCCAGGGGATCGGCGGCGGTGAGCAAGCGGTCGAGCAGCTCTGCGGCCACATCGGGATCGTCGCCGGTAGCGATGACCCAGCGGAAGGGCTGGACCTCGCCGGCCGCGGCCTCGAGCTCCACCGCCAAGACCAGCTGCCGGCCCTGCTCGATGGCGCCGGTGAGCCCACCTGTCACAGGGTCGGCGCCGATGGTGCCCACCTGCCAGGCGCCTGGGTCGGGGCTGGCTCCCACGGCGAGGGCGCTGCCGTCGGACAGCTCGGCCCACAGGGCGCCGCTGGATTCGTCCCGGCCCACCTCGGCCCAGCCCAGCTCGCCGTCCATGTGGACCTGCTCCCGCAGCTGCACCAGGGGTGCGACGGTCGCGGAGCTGCCGGCGCTGTCTGACGCCACCAAGGCGCCCTGCATCACCACCGCGTCTTGTTCGCCCACGAAGGCCCGCCAGGCCAGCACGCCACCGTCGGGCAGGGGCACTTGGGTGTAGGCGGCGAAGAAGGGATCGAGCCCCACGGCCCGCTGGGTCACACGCACGCCGTCTTGGCCCACCAGGGTCTGCCCCAGCTCGAGCAGGTCTGTGGCGAAGTCGTCGCGGTACAGGTGGAAGACCCCGGGGGGATCTCCGCTGCCGTCATCGTCGCTGTAGACTGTCGAGATGCCGCCGTTTCCCAGCACGGCGTAGCCGGCGAAGGGCCCGCCGGGGACGGTGTCCGCGGCCAGCACGGAGCTCGATGGGTCCACCTCGAGGCTGTGTTCACCGGCGTCGAGATCGAAGCGCCACCAGGCGCCGGCCGCCTCGATCTGCAGGACCATGGCGTCGGTGGTGGTGATGGTGATGGCGGCGGGATCCCGGGCGTCCCCACGGGCCGCTACCTGGAGGTCCACCAGCTGGTCGCCCACGCGGTAGCCCTCGACCCCGTGACGGTCCGTGCGGTGCAGGTGCCAGGTGAGGGTGTCAGCGGGGGCGTCGGCTTCGAGGCCGATGACCTGTTCGAGCAGCAGGGCGATGGGGCCCAGGCCCGACCAGCCCACGAAGTCCTGTCGGCCCAGCAGGCTGGCGTCCCAGCGGGTGCCCGGCTTCACGTGGTCGGGGGCGTACAGCTCCCACAGGGTGTTCGATCCGTCTCCGCGGGCTTCCTTGGACAGCTCGTCGGGTGAGCCCACGAAGTCGGTGTAGACCTGCAGCAGGTTGCGCAGGTGGTTGTCGGTGGCGGCCCGGGCCACATCCCGGCGGCCCGCTTCGGCCAGGCCCTGGATGGTGGCGTAGGTGGTGGGCGCCCACACCCCGCCTCGCCAGTAGTTGCCGTAGGGGTCGTAGCTCTCGGCGTCGGCGGCGGTGCTGGGGAAGACATGCACCCGCCAGAACTCGGCGGGGTCCTGCAGGTGGGCGATCACCGCCGCTTGCTGCTCCGCTGTGGCGCAGCCCGCCAGCAGGGGCCAGACCCCGGCCAGGGTCTTCTGCTCGAGGAACGCGCCGTCCTGGTCCAGGTCGAAGAACCAGCCCTCATCGGCATCCCAGGTGTGCTCACGCACGCCTTCGCAGGCCAGCTCGGCGGCGTCGTACTGGGTGGTGGCGCTGCCGTGTTCGCCCAGCAGGGTGTACAGGTCACCCATGTTGCGGCGGGCCATGGCCACCTGGGCGCTCTGGTCCACCCAGGCGTTGTAGGCCTCGTCCCGGGGGGCGTTGTCCATGCCCGAGCCCAGCAGGGAGGTGTAGTACAGGCCCGGCTCGGTGCGGATGTTAACGTCCAGCCAGCCGGCGTAGGCGTCCAGCACTGGCAGCACCCGGGGCAGGCGGGAGAGGTCGCCACTGCGCCGGGCGTAGCGCAGCTCGGCCCAGGCGAAGAGGGGTGGGTTGACCATGGGCTCGGCTTCGTCGCTGCCGTCGGACAGCGCCTGGCCGTCCAGCTCGTTCACCACGCGGCAGATGTAGCCGTCGTCCTGTTGGGCGCCATAGAAGTTGTCCATGGTGGGCATCACCGGGAAGGCGTCCAAGCCGTTGATCCCGAACAGCACCATGAAGCAGCTGTCCCACTGGAAGATGAGCTCGGTGAAGGCCTCGTCCATGAAGTGGTTCGCGAAGCCGTTGTCGGCGTTGCCGGACATGATGTGTTGCTCGGCGAAGCCCCAGGCCGCGTAGTAGAGTTCGACCAGCTCGGGGTCGTCATCGAGGATCGGGGTAGGCACGCCGCGCCGCAGGGCGATGTGCAGTTCGTCTTCGGGCACGCTCACACCCATCACAGCCGTGGGCTCGCCCTCTCCCGTCCAGGTGCCGTCCCAGGCCTCGTCGCTGTCTTCGTCCAGCCAGGCGCGCAGGCCGTAGGCACCATCGGCCAGGGTGTCGGTGCTGAAGGTCTCGCCGGCCTGGACGGTGAAGATCGTCGGGGTGGCGCCCTGCTGGACGGGGGTGAACGCCAGGATGATGGTGCCCGCGCTGCCGTCGAGCACCTCGGTGGTGGCGGTGAAGCCCTGGGGCGGAACGCCCGTGTCATCCACCGGCGAGTCCGGCGGCGTGCCCGTGTCATCGGTCTTCGGCGGCGTGTCCGTCGGGTCCTTGGGGCAGCCACAGAGTAGGACGAGGGCCAGGGGTAGCAAGTGGACGGGTCGCATGGCGTGTCTCTATGGAGAGTCACCATGGCCCTATCCCGTGAGTGCGGTCAGATCCCGCGCAGAACCCCCCACTCCACGGCGGTGAAGCCGCTGCGCTCGAAGGGGGTGAGGCTGGGCTCGGTGAGGCCGATGGGGGCCGGGAGTGGGCGGATCAGGGGCAGGAAGCGCAGCGTGCTGTCCGGCGCCGGGAGGATGTCGAGCGTGACCATGGGCTCGGGGTCCTGGGGGTAGACCGCGTACCAGGGCGAGCCGGTGATCTCGGGCACCCAGTAGTCTACGAAGTCGTCGATCTCAGCGCCTTCGAAGCCCACCCGGGCCAGCAGCTCCCGCAGCTCGGCATCGAGGTCGCTGCCGTCCAGCACCCAGCCGGTGCTCGTGTCGATCACCGGGGGAACGCTGGCTTCGTAGTAGAGGTAGGTCCAGGCGCCATCGATGGTGCCATCGGGGTCCACCTGAACGTGCCAGCCGCTGCCGTAGGTCGGGTCGGAGTCCACCACCGCACCTCCGCCCGGGAAGCCCAGGGTGACATCCACCCAGGTGGTGGCCTCGGGGTACAGGTAGAGGTTGGGCTTGGCGGCCTGTGCGGGGTCTTCGAAGTACAGATCGGTGTAGTCTGTGGCGCTGGTGTTGGTGAGCGTGAAGTCGAAGTCCACCGATTCGTAGGTGAACTCGACGGTGTACTCGCGAGCGTCCAGGTCGCCCAGGCCGAAGCGGCCCTGGACGTCGGTGACCAGGTCGGCGCTGGCGCCGCTGGGGTCCTTGACCTTGATGGGGTGGTTCGCGAGGTAGTGGTCGGCGAAGTAGTGCTGCTGGCCGAAGATGACCCCGGCGATGGCCCAGTCATGCTCGGGCACGGCGTCGAGGTCGACATCGACAGTGTCACCTTTCTCGCACTCGACCAGCTCTGTATAGAAGCCCTCGGCCTTGATGTAGAGGTAGTACTCAGGGGGGTCGGAGTATGGCATCTTCTCCTCGACCGAGACCACCACGGGGCCCTCCGTGGCCAGCTCCCAGGTGTCGATGAGGTTGCCCCAGCCGTCGGAGTAGATCTCGAGGGTGATGTCCGTAGCCACCCCTTCTTCGGGCACCAGGGGCGTGTACTCGAGATCGGTGTCGGCGTCCGTGTCGGCGTCAGCGTCAGCGTCAGCGTCAGCGTCAGCGTCCCCGTCAGCATCCCCGTCAGCGTCCGTGTCGCTGTCGGCGTCGGTGTCTCCGTCGGCATCGGTGTCGGTGTCGGTGTCGCCCTCGGGGGGCGCGGTGTCGTCGGGCTTGTCACCGCAGGCGGGCAGGGCGAGGGCGAGGGTCAGGATCGTGGACAGGGCCATGGAGCGCATCGTTTCTCCCGGGTGTATGCCTTGGAACGCATGGAGCATGGCTCCGCGATTCACGGCTGTCAAGGGAGAATGTGGGCGGTGCCCGCTTAGGCGAGCAAGTCCCGCACCTGCTCCTGCAGCTCGGGCCAGACGATGCGATCGAAGGCCCGCCGGCTGAGGTAGAGGTTGGCCACGATCACCAGGACGAACAGGGCACTGGCTACGGTCATCATCACGCCGCCCCCCGGGCTGTGGGCCCAACCCAGCCCGATGAGCAGTATAAACCAGGCAGCCGCAGCTGCAGGCCAGGCGAAGAAGGGGAAGGGCGCCCAGCTCAGGCTCCAGCCGCCTTGGTCGTCCAGCTGCAGTCGGCCGATGCAGTAGGGCTTGCGGCCGGGCTCGAGGCGCCGACGGAAGATCAGGGCGCGGTGCCCTGCGTGCCAGCGCCAGACGGTGTATTCACCGCGGCCACGCTCGTCCCGGTTCAGCACTTCGCCGGTTGGCAAGGGGAGATCGGCGGGGACCTCCTTGCGGAACGGCAGCAGGCGCGAATAACGCGGGCAGAGGATGAACCAGCCCACCAGCTCCAGCACGCCGACGAAGGCGGCGATAGCCAGGCTGAGTAGGACGGGAGTGGGGAAGGGCAGGCTCTCCATGCTGCGCCCTTGTTATCATCCCTGCGCCCCTCGCTGCCCCTCCGGGAGAATCCATGGCCAACAAGAAGAACCTCCGCTGGGTATGGATTCTGCTGGTGCTCGCGCTGCTGAGCTCGCTGGCCTGCTGCTGCGGCTGTGCGGGCCTGTGGCACTTCCTGCCGGACATGCTCATCGCGGCGTTCACCGAAGACAGCGCGTTGAAGGCTCCGGTGGTGGACCCCGATCCCGGCGCGGGCCCGCGGCTCGAGGGAGCCTTCGAGGCCGGCGGCTCGGTGGCCATCACCGGTGAAGAACTGGTGCAGCTGGTAGAGCCCTGGGACGACGAGGAGATCTACGCCTTCTGGGTGGACGTGCGCGAAGACGACAACATCGAGTTCGTCCTGTCGGTCTACTTCGACGAGGTCGACCGCTTCGTCAACCTGCAGACCACCTTCGCCATCGAGATGGAGCACGGCTGGTTCACCCACCTCACCGTGGACGAGCTGGAGATCAGCGGCTGGGATGTGGGCCAGTACGTTCGGGGGCAGGAGCTCGCCGAGCACGCCAACCGCAGCGCGGCGGATCAGCGCTCCCAAGACCCCGAGGTGGGTAGAGCCCTGGATCAGATCGAGCACCTGTGGATCGCCGATGGCGCCATCCGGGTCGAGCTGGCCGAAGGCGGCTGGCAGCTGTGGCAGGGGATGGGAGGCTGACGTTCGCGGCCCGCTACGCCGCCCGCACCGCCACGGCTCCCAGCAGGTCTCCCATCTGCCTCGCAGCCTCGCGCAGGCTGCTGGGGGCGTCGGGGGCCACCCGGCGCTCGGCGTCGCGGTAGGGTTGCAGCACCAGCTTTCCTGCGCCGTGGTCGGCGATCTCCCGGGCCAGCTGCAGCAGCTTGGGCAGGGGCAGCAGGTCACGGCGTACGGTGGTGCGCAGCTCGTAGGGCACCCCGGAGCTCACCAGGGTGCGCAGGGAGCGGAAGGCCCGCTCCCCCGAGCCCTCGGAGCCGGTCAGGGCGTCGTAGTCCGCCTGGGGTGCCTTGACGTCCAAGCCCACCCAGTCCACCAGGCCGTCCCGCAGTAGCTCACCCAAGCGCTCCGGGCGGTCGCCCCCGGTGTGCAGGGCGGTGCCGAAGCCCAGAGCGCGCAGCTCGGCTAAGGCCTTCGCCAGGCCGGGGTGCAGGGTGGGCTCGCCCCCGGAGAACACCACACCGTCCAGCAGGCCCCGGCGGGAGCCCATGAAGCACAGCAGCTCGTCCCAGCTGTGACTGGCAGAGCCCGGCCCCTGCAGCTCCCGATTGTGGCAGTAGCGGCAGCGCCAGGCACAGCCCCGTAGGAAGACCACTGCGGCCAGCTGACCCGGCCAGTCCACCGTGGACAGGGGCACCAGGCCCCCCACGGGCACGCTCATGTGGCGACCCCGGCACGGCCCATGTCGAAGGCCTGCCGCTCGGCGTACTCGGCCTTCTTGCCGGTGTTGAAGGCCGAGACGGGGCGGTGGTAGCCCATCACCCGGGTCCAGACCTCGGTCTCCCCGCCGCACTCGGGGCAGGTGGGTTGTTCGCCCAGCAGGTAGCCGTGGGCGGGGCAGATGGAGAAGGTGGGGGTCACCGTGATGTAGGGCACCCGGAAACGCTCCAGCACCCGTCGCACCAGGCGCTTGCACTGCTGGGCGTCGGGGATCCGCTCGCCCATGAACAGGTGGAACACCGTGCCGCCGGTGTACTTGCGCTGTAGGCCTTCCTGCATGGTCAGGGCCCAGAAGGGGTCGTCGGTGGCGCCTACGGGCAGCTGACTGGAGTTGGTGTAGTAGGGGGCGTCGGGGGTCCCGGCCTGGAGGATGGCCGGGAAGCGCTTCTTGTCCTCGCGGGCGAAGCGGTAGGTGGTGCCCTCGGCGGGGGTGGCCTCGAGGTTGTACATGTGGCCGGTGGACTCCTGGAACTCCACCATGCGCTCCCGGATGTGGTCCAGGAACTGCACCGCCAGCTCGTGGCCATCCGGGGTGGTGAGGTCGTCGCTGTCCGCGGTGAAGTTGCGGATGCACTCGTTGAGGCCGTTGAGGCCGATGGTGCTGAAGTGATTGCGCAGGGTGCCCAGCCAGCGCTTGGTGAAGGGCAGCAGGCCGTTGTCGATCTGGCGCTGCACCACCTTGCGCTTGGTCTCGAGGCTGTCCCGAGCGAGCTCCATCAGCACGTCGAGCCGGCGCATCATGCCCTTCCAGTCACCCCGGTGCGAGAAGCCCAGCCGTGCGCAGTTGATGGTCACCACGCCGATGCTGCCGGTCTGTTCCGCCGAGCCGAACAGGCCGTTGCCACGCTTCTCGAGCTCCCGCAGGTCCAGCTGCAGGCGGCAACACATGGAGCGCACCTGGCTGGGGGAGAGGTCCGAGTTGAGGAAGTTCTGGAAGTAGGGCAGGCCGTACTTGGCGGTCATCTCGAAGAGTGGCTCGCAGTTGGGGTGGTCCCAGTCGAACTCCTTGGTGATGTTGTAGGTGGGGATGGGGAAGGTGAAGATGCGACCCTTGGCGTCCCCACCGGACATGACCTCCATATAGGCGCGGTTGATCAAGTCCATCTCGGCCTGGAGATCACCGTAGCGGAAGGGCATCTCCTCGCCGCCTACCACTGGCTGGTCCTCGCTCAGGTCCTCGGGGCACACCCAGTCGAAGGTCACGTTGGTGAAGGGGGTCTGGGTGCCCCAGCGGCTGGGCACGTTGAGGTTGTAGATGAACTCTTGGATGCTCTGCTTGACCTGGGCGTAGGACAGCCGGTCCACCCGCACGTAGGGGGCGAGGAAGGTGTCGAAGGACGAGAACGCCTGGGCGCCGGCCCACTCGTTCTGCAGCGTGCCCAGGAAGTTGACCATCTGGCCCACAGCGGATCTGAGGTGCTTGGGCGGGTTGGCCTCGATCTTGCCGGGTACCCCGTTGAAGCCTTCCCGCAGCAGAGTGCGCAGGGACCAGCCGGCGCAGTAGCCGGACAGCATGTCCAGGTCGTGGATGTGGTAGTCGCCTTCGCGGTGGGCGAGCCCGATCTCGGGGGTGTAGACCTGGGACAGCCAGTAGTTGGCCACCATCTTGCCGCTGATGTTCAGGATCAGGCCCCCCAGGGAGTAGCCTTGGTTGGCGTTGGCCTCGACGCGCCAGTCGTTGCGATCGATGTACTCGTCGATGGTCCCCGCCACGTCCACCATGACCTTGCGCTGGTCCCGCAGGCGGGCGTGCTTGTCGCGGTAGACGATGTAGGCACGGGCCGTGCGCAGGTGGTTGTTGCTGATGAGCACCTGCTCCACGGTGTCTTGGATGGCCTCGATGTGGGGCGTTCCGTAGCCGGACTTGTATCCGAGGATCTTCACCACCTGGGCGGTGATGAGGGCGGCCTCGGGCTCGGCGAACTCGCCGGTGGCCTGGCCCGCCTTGAGGATGGCGGTCAGGATGCGGCTCTGGTCGAACTCGGCCAGGGTGCCGTCACGCCGGTAGATGTGCGTGACAGGGCGGTACTCGGGACGGTTCTCGAAACGAACCTCGGGATGCGCATCGACTTCCATCGTGGACTCCTCGACAGGCGGCTTGGGATCGGCGGGCAGCGGGAACGGGCGTGATGGGCTTGCTCGTCCGAAGTTGAGAATAGACTCTTGACGTGAGAAGAGCCATGCACATCTTGTGGTTGAGGGTCGGACTTACCACAAAATGTAGTGGAGACCGCACTGATCGATGGGGTGAAAAAAGTTGGGTCGCCACCGCTCGCCGGGGCCAATGCGCGGGGCGCGGCGCAGGGGGGCGGCCCGTGGAGTCTCGAAGCGTAGTCCCTCTCACTTGATGATCGCCCATCTGGGCGCCATCCCTTCTGTGCAGCGACGATTTCGTCCGCACCGAGGTGAGCGTGGCCCAGATCCTGTCCTTCACTCATGAGTCCTCCGCCGCCCCAGCGGTTCGTGAGGCAGGAGTGCAGGAACGAGCGCCCAGGGTGGTGCAGCAGCTGCGCGAGACCTTCCGCACCGGCCGGACGCGGCCCCTGGCGTGGCGCCGAACCCAGCTCGAGGCCCTGCGCCGCTTCCTGGAGGTCGAAGAGGACGCCATCCTCGCTGCTCTCGGGCGCGATCTGGGCAAGCCCCGCTACGAGGCGGTCACCGGTGAACTCAGTGTCGTACACGGCGAGCTGACCGCGGCGCTGCGGTCCTTGGCGCGCTGGACGCGCTCCGAGTCTGTCTCGGTTCCCCTCGTTCACCAGCCCGGGAGCGCTCGCATCGAGCGGGAACCCCTGGGCGTGGTGCTCATCATCGGCCCCTGGAACTACCCGCTGCAGCTGTTGCTCGCGCCCCTGGTGAGCGCCATCGCGGCCGGTAACGTGGCGGTGCTCAAGCCCTCGGAGCACGCTCCGGCGAGCTCCGGCCTGCTGGTGGACCGGCTGACCCACTACCTGGACCCCGAGGCCTTCGCGGTCTTCCCCGGCGACGCCGCTGCGTCCCAGGCGCTGCTGGCCCAGCGCTTCGATCACATCTTCTTCACGGGAGGCGGCCGCGTCGGTCGCCTGGTGCTGCTGGCTGCGGCCGAGCACCTCACCCCCGTGACCCTCGAGCTCGGCGGCAAGAGCCCGGCCATCGTCGATGCCAGCGCGGACATCGAGGTGGCGGCCCGTCGCATCGCCTGGGGCCGCTTCTACAACGCCGGCCAGACCTGCGTGGCCCCCGACTACGTGTTGGTGGAGCGCAGCGTGGCCAGCAAGCTGCGGGCCGCTCTCGAGCGCAGCCTCGACCGCTTCTACGGCGAGCACCCGGCGGAGAGCCCGGACTTCGCTCGCATCGTCAACAAGCCCCACCTCCAGCGCCTCCGAGGGCTGCTCGAGGGGGTGTCGGTGGTCCGCGGCGGCGGCGTGGACGAGGAAGGGCTCTTCATGGAGCCGACCCTGGTCTGGAACCCGCCTCTGGACAGCGCCCTGATGCAGGAGGAGATCTTCGGGCCCATCTTGCCCGTGATCCCCGTAGACAACGTGGGCGCCGCCCTGGACATCCTGGCCAACCGGCCCGATCCCCTGTCCCTCTACCTGTTCAGCCGGGACGCTCAGGCCAAGGAATGTGTGCGCACGGCGGCCCGCTCCGGGGCGCTGGTGTTCAACGACGTCATCATCCACCTGACCGTCAGTGGCCTGCCCTTCGGCGGCGTCGGCGCCAGCGGCATGGGCCGGGCCCATGGACGCGCGGGCTTCGAGACCTTTTCACAGCAGCGCAGCGTGATGAGCCATGGGACATGGTTCGACCCGCCCGTGCGCTACCCCCCCTACACCGACCGCAAGCTGAACATCAGCCGGCGGCTGCTGTAGCGAGGCTGTCCGACAAATTTGACATCGAAGTATTGGGAGGGCCCGGTGGAAACTCTGCAGGGGTTCCTCGTGGCCCGCATCCTCCAGCACGATCCCCGGATTGAGGCTGGTCGCCACGACGCGTGCGTCTCCACTGGACCCTCCCCATTTCGATGTTTTCCGACTGCCAGGGATCATGGTTTCGCCCACAGGGGTGAGGCGTGATGGGGACACTGGGGGGATTCAGGACCGGGGTTTGACCATCGTCTTGGGTGGACCGTGCGTTTTCGGAAGATCGCATATACCATCGACATGGTGGACATTGTCGTGGAATTCCACCCCGCGGGACTGGATCGAGAGTGTGGTCTTCGATACAGCGCGGCCCGCAAAGTCAGACCCGACATGTGCATGCCATCTTCCGGAGGAACCGGATGGACAGACGCAAGTTTTTGAAGCTCGGCGCCCTGACCGGAGCGGTGGCACCCGCCGCCCTGTCCCGGTCCGTGCGTGCGGCCGCCGACGAAGAAGCCTACCCGGACTTCGTCGGCATGCTCATCGACACCACCCGATGCATCGGTTGCCAGTCCTGCGAGGCGGCCTGTGCCGTCGAAAACGGGCTGCCGTATCCGGAGATCGCGCCGCAGCCGGTCAACGAGGACCGCCCCACAGAGGTCGGGCAGTTCACCATCGTCAACCGCTTCGACACCAGCGCTGGGCCGGTGTGGGCCAAGAAGGCATGCAACCACTGCAGCCAGCCCGCCTGCGCCACCGCCTGCCTGGTCAATGCGATGGAGAAGACACCGGAAGGCCCGGTGATCTGGCACAAGAACCGCTGCCTCGGCTGCCGGTACTGCATGATCGCCTGCCCCTTCGAGGTGCCCAAGTTCGAGTTCGACAAGGCGTTCCCGCTGATCACCAAGTGCACCATGTGCTACGAAAATCGGACCAGCAAGGGCCTGCCCACCGCCTGCTCCGAAGCGTGTCCCCAGGACGCCATCGTCTTCGGAACCCGTCGCGAGCTGCACGAGGAAGCCTGGCGTCGTATCTCCAACAACCCGGACGCCTACGACCACCACCTGTACGGTAGCCGCGAAGTCGGCGGGACCGAGGTCATGTACCTGGCCCCCTGCGACTTCGAAGAGCTGGCCTTCCGCGGTGATCTCGGCTCGCAGCCCTACTCCGAGATGACCCGCGAGTTCCTCTACGCAGTGCCGATGGTCATCACTATTTTGCCCGCGCTGCTGTTCGGGATCTCCCAGGCCGGCAAGGAAGACAAGAAGGAGGACTCGCCATGAGCAAGTATCTCCCACCGGCCAACCGCAAGCCGGGGCAGCCGCTGATCCCCTTCCTGCTCTCCGAGCTGAAGCCCAAGGGTCCGCTTCTCACGTGGTTCAACGGCATCACGGCCCCCATCATCATCGCGGGTCTCGGCTTCATCGCCTGGCGTCTGATCTTCGGCATCGGCTCGATGACCAACATGAGCCAGGAGTTCCCCTGGGGCATCTGGATCGGCTTCGACGTGGTCACCGGCGTGGCTTTTGCGGGTGGCGCCTACGTCATCACCTGCATGGTCTACGTCTTCAAGATGGACAAGTACCACTCCATTGTGCGGGCCACCGTGCTCAATGGTCTGCTGGCCTACTGCTTCTACGCGGGGGCGTTGCTGCTGGACCTCGGCCGCTACTGGAACATCGTCAACCCCATCATCGGCAACAAGTTCGGGTTCAACTCCGTGCTGTTCCTCGTGTCCTGGCACTTCATGCTCTACATGATGACCGAGGCCGTGGAGTTCTCGCCAGCGGTGGCCCAGTGGCTGGGCATGGACCGCATCAAGAAGGTCCTCAAGGGGCTCACCCTGGGCGCGGTCATCTTCGGCGTCTGCCTGTCCTTGCTGCACCAGGGTGGCCTCGGGGCGCTGTTCCTGCTGGCCAAGGGCAAGATCCATCCGCTCTGGTACAACGAGTTCATCCCCTTGCTCTTCGTGGTCAGCTCGGTCTTCGCGGGCTTGAGCGTGGTGATCATCGAAGGCACCATCACCCACAAGCTGTTCCACCACCTGATCCCCAGGGGGCACGGGAAGCAGCACGACGAGATGGTGTTCGGGCTGGCCAAGATCGCCATCGGCGCCATGTTCGTCTACCTGGGCATGCAGGGGTCGGTCTTCCTGCACGGCAACCATTGGGCGCTGCTGCCCACCGGCTGGGGCGCCTGGTACCTGCTCGAGATCTTCGGCTTGGTGCTGGTGCCCATGCTCATGTTCGGCTTCGGTGTGCACAAGCGCAGCCTGGCCCTGATCCGCGCGGCCGCGGTGGTGACCATCTTTGGCATCATGGCCAACCGGCTCAACATCAGCGTCATCGCGTTCAAGTGGTACTCACCGGCGCACTACTGGCCGTCTCTTGGCGAGGTCGTCGTCACCCTCACGGTGATCGCCACCGAGCTCTGGATCTTCCGCTGGATCATCCTGCGGATGCCGGTCCTCCACGATGGTGAGCACCACGAGCCCGCCGCACCCTTGGGCCAGACCGCTGCAGTGGAGGCGAAGTAGTCATGGGCGATTTCACCTACATCAACATCTACGCCACCAAAGGCGTGGAGTACCTCTGGATCGTCGGCTACCTGCTGGTCCTCGTCGCCCTCGTGCCCGTGCTCATGAAGCTGGGTCGTAGCGGTGACGACCAGGGAGGTGAGGGATGAGCGACCGCATTCGCTACTTCCTGTTCGTGGCCGCAGGCGCCATCATCCTGGTGTTGCTGCCCCTGGCCCAGCGTTGCGTGGCCCCCCACGGCGTCGAGACGGTGGGTCCGCCGGTGCTCGAGATTCCCACCGAGCCGCTGGTGCCGGTGCTCAGCCCCGAGCGTGGGCCGGGGACGGGCGCCGCTGTTGAACTCGCCGCGGATCCCGCCGCAGCGGTCCGGACCAACATGGTCTTCAGCCAGCGTGCCAGTGAGATGCCTCCGGCACAGTTCAACCACCTGCAGCACGCTGCCAGGGATCAGCTGAACATCGCCTGCACCGACTGCCACCACAAGTCCGAAGGCACCACGGTGCAGTTTGGCTGCAGCATGTGCCACCGCGATGCCCACAGCGCCGCGATGTTCTCTGCCAAGGCCGCGCAGCACAAGAGCTGCATCGGCTGTCACCTGGCCGCCAACGCCTCGGAAGCCGGAATGCGCGATGCGCCCACGGCCTGCGAGGGTTGTCACATTCCGTAGCGTTGGGCTGTGGCGGCTCGTGCGTCAGGCTCCCCGCTCGTTACGGGGGGCCTGATGTTGTTTCTGACTACGACACCCCGGGCGTTTGCCAGTGAGACCGAGGTCTCCTGGGGCTGCCTGGGTACCGGCGACGGTGTGGGCTACCTGCTGGTGGCGCTCATGCTGGCCATGCTGCTGTTCATCCGGGTCCACCGACGCGAGCGCAGCTCGGCTCCCCCGCGCACGCCACGCTCGAGCCCCCGGTCCCACGATGAGCTCGGCAAGCTGCTGTTCGAGATCGTGCAGCGTGGCGATGTCGCCGCCTATCGTGGCTTGTTCCTGATGGGCCTCGAGATCCAGGAAGCCCTGGGGCGCGGTGCCGACGCCTACATCGATGCTCGTGTACCCGGCATGTTCGAGGCCAGCCTCGACCAGATCGCGGCTCGCGTGCCCCCTGGCGCCACCTTCGACGGCTCCCGAGTGGTATTGAGCGATGCCCTCGCGGTGCGCATGCGGGGCGCCACGGACGATCAGACCACGCTGATCGTGGGCACCGTCACCCAGGTGCACGGGATCCACCGGATGGTCCAGCCCGGCTTTGTGGACTCTCCGGCCGGCGCATCCGCGAAGGAACGGCCTCGGCGCTGATCAGCCCTCGAGCCGGTCGTCCATGTTGCCCAGGGCCTGGATCTGTTGCTCCGCACGCTCCTGGCCGCGGCGCACCAGCTTCTTTCCTGAGTCCATGATGTCCTGCAGGGCACCGAGCACGCGGTAGACCTCATCGAGGTGCTGAGGCATTCGATGGGCCAAGGCCAGCAGCTCCTTGATGCTACGACCGATGGCCACCTCGGACTCCTTCCACTTGTCGGCGTCTTCCCGGCTGTGGTCCTGGTTGGCCAGGACGATGGCCCGGAAGGTCTCCAGGCCGGGGAAGGGTTCCCCTGTGGCGGGCATCTGGGCCGCGGCGGGGTCGGATGGCTCGGCGTCGACCTGGGCCTGGAGCGCCTCGATCTGTTGCTGGGCTGACTCGAGCATACCCTCGAGCAGGGCGACCTGACCCACGTGGCGCTCGAGCTCTTGCTGGATCTCTGGAGATTCGGCCACGGGCTCTGGGTCCGCGGCGGCCTGTGCGAGCTGGTCTTCGAGGGCTGCAAGCTTGTCCAGCGCTTCGTCCTTGGCGGTGCTGGCCTGGATCGCCTCGGTGCGGAAGGTGGTGAACGCCTCGGACAGGTCCCTGCGTCCTTGCTCGAGTTCACCCTCGAGGGCCTCGACGCGGGTCAGGGCCTCGTCCCGCTCGGTGGAGATGGCCTGAGCGCGCTCCAGCTGTTCTTCGAGCTCGCCGCGCTGGGCACCTGCCGCTTCGAGCTGAGCCTCGAGTTCGGTGCGCTGGTCGGCCGCCGTGTCGAGCAGGACTCGGTGGTCTTCAGCCTGTGCCCTGGATTCCTGGACGGCTTCGTCCAAGGTGGCCTGGAGCGTCTCGCTGTGCTGTTGGGTGCGCTGTGCTTCGGCGTGCGCTTCGGCCAGGGCTTCGGTCTGCCCGGAGTCGCTCTGGAGGGAGGCATCGTTGTGGGCCGCCACACGTTGCTCGAGCTCCGCGGTGCTTGCGGTGAGCTGCTGGGCTTTCTGCTGAGCCTCATCGAGCAGCTGCTGAGTGTCCTCGAAGGTCTTCTCGAGCATCGCCCGCTCGTCCCGCGCCCGCTGGGTCTCTTCGACCCATCGTGTGGCTTCCTGGCCAGACGCGTCGAGCTGTTGCTGGAGCTCGTCGGCCAAGGCCTGGGCTTGGACCCCTTCTTGTTCGACGGCCTGGATGCGGGCACGCAGGTCGCGGGCCTCGGCTTCGAGGGTCTCAGCGTGCTCTCGCGCGTGCTGGGCGTCCACCGTGGCTTGTTCGAGCTTCTTCTCGAGTTCGTCGTTCGCTTCGTCGCGCTGGGCCAGGGATGTCGTGGTGGTCAGGATCAGCGCCTGTGCCAGATCCAGCTCGTCCTGGATGGCGGCGGCCTCGTCTTCGGCGGTGGCGCGGGTCTCACGCTCTTGCTCCACGGAAGCGGTCAGCGCTTCGTTGGCGCCTCGTAGCTGGCGGAGCTCCTGGCTGGCGGACTCGGCTTCGGCTTGGGCTCTCTCGGCTTCTTCCTGGGCGGAGATGGCTTCGGCGTGGGCATGCTGGGCGTCGGACTCGGCCTGGTCCACAAGGGCCTTGGTCGCCGCGAGCTCGCTGTCGCGTTCGGCGAGCTGCTGCTCGAGGTTCTGGCTGTGGAGCTCCGCGGCCTGCGCGGAGGCCTGCGCCGCGGTGACGCGGTCGTCTGCGGAGGCGCTGTCGGTCTCGGCCACGGTCACTCGGACCTTCAGGCTGTCGAGCTCCTTGGCGCTGGCGTCTGCGCCGTCCTGGGCCAGGTCCCGGCTCAGCTCGGCCTGGGAGATTCGCTGCTCGAGCTCTGCCAGCTCGGCGCGCAGGCGGGCATCCTCTGCCACGGCGGACTCAGCCGCCGACACGGCGGCGTCGCGTTCGAGACGTGCTTGCTCGGCCGCGGACTCGGCCTCTGTGGCCTGGGCCTCGGCCTCTGTGGCCTGGGCCTCGGCCTGTTCGGCCGCACTGCGGGCCTGGTCGGCGCCCTGGGCTTCCTGGTCGCGGGTCTCGAAGGCCTGGCGCATGGCCTGGCGGGCGCGCTCGGCCTGTTGCCGGGCATTGGTGGCATCGGACACGGCTTCCATGGCCACGACCTTGGAGAGCTCGATCTCGTCGGTGGCCTGTGCAGCGACCTGGCGCGAGGTGTCGATCTCGACCTTTGCCTGTTCGGCCAGTGCACGTGCCTGTTCGGCTTCCGTGACGGCGCTCTCGGCGTCGGCCATGGCTCGGTCCGCGTCCGCGCGTGCCTGTGTGGCTTCGGTACGAGCTTGGTCTACTTCGGTGCGAGCCTGCCCGGCGAGCTGTTGGGCGTCTTGGACCTGTTGGTCCGACAGGGCGAGTCCAGCGGTCAGCGCCAGGGCTGCTCCGGCTGCTGCCGCCTGGGCTTCGTCGGCCTGTTGCTCAGCGTGATCGGCTTCGGCCCGGGCTTCTTTGGCCCGCTGTTGTGCTTGCTGGACGTCGTTCCGAGCCGCGGCGACGTCGGCATTGGCCCGTTCCTGGGCGCCCTGGATTCTGGACTTGGCGGCCTGTTGGCTGGCTTCGTGTTTGGCCTTCGCTGCCTGCTGGGCAGCTTCGGCGTCGGCGTGGGCGGCCTGCAGCGACGCCTGGAAGTCGGCCTGTGCGGCCTGTTGGCTGGCCTCGAACTCGGCCTGGGCGGTGGACAGGGCGGCTTCGACCGCGGCCTGGGTTGCCGTCTGAGCCACCTCGATCTCGGCCTGGGCGGACTTCTGGGCGGCCTCGAACTCGACCTGGACGGCCTGCTGGGCGGCTGCGATCTCGGCCTGAGCGGCCCGCTGGACAGCCTCGATCTCGGCCTGGGCAGCCTGCTGTGCGGCCTCGATCTCGGCCTGGGAAGCCTGTTGGGCAGCCTCGAGCGCGACCTGGGTGGCCTGCCGTGCCGCCTCGCGCTCGACCTGGGCGGTTTGCTTGGTGGCCTCGAGATCGGCCAGGGCGGCTCGCTGTAGGGCCTCGAGCTTGGTCTGGGAGGCTTGTTGAGCAGCTTCGAGCTCGGCCTGGGCCCCTTGCTGGGTGGCTTCGCGCTGGGCCTGGGTGGCCTCGAGCTCGTCCTGTACGGCCTGCTGTGCGCCCTCGAGCTCGGCTTGGGCGGTTTCGAGATCGGCCTGCGCGGCCTGTTGGGTGGCCTCGAACTCTGCCTGGGCGGCCAGCTGTGCGGCTTCGATCTCTGCCTGGGCGGTCTCGAGCTTCTCCGTGGTGGCCTGTTGTGCGGCCTCGATCTCGATCTGTGCTTGCAGCTGTGCGGCCTCGCTGTCGATCTGTGCGGCCTGTTGGGCAGCCTCGATCTCTGCCTGTGCTGCCTGTGCGGCTTGCTGTGCGGCTTCGATCTGGGCTTCGGCCTGCTCGGCGCGGGCGCCGGCCTGCTCGGCTTGGTCCGAGGATTGCTGCATCTCGGCCATGGCCAGCTCGAGCTGGGCCTCGGCGTCGAGGGCTCGCTCGTTCGAGGTGGCGATGGCGCCGCTGCTCTGCTCCAGCTGTTGCTGGGTCGTCTCGACGGTCTGCTTGGCATCGCGCAGGTCGATGGCCAGGTCCGTGGAGCGAGCCTGAGCTGCGTCGAGCTCGGCTCTGATCTGTGCGCACTTGTCGCTGATCCGGTCGGTCTCGGACTTGGCCTGGACCAGCTGGCGCTCGAGCTCGTCGAGGGCTGCGGTATCGCCGGCTGTGGTCTCTCCGGAGCCGGCGCCCGGGTCGGCCGCGGTGAGGCGGGCGCGGGCGGCGATGAGCTCGGCTTCGAGCCGGGTGTTCTTGTTGCGAGTCTGCTGCGCGATGCCCTGTGCCGAGACCAGGGCGGTCTGCAGGGTCATCTGCTCCACCATGGCGTCCTCGGCTTCTTCGATGGCGCTGGAGGCTTCGGCCTTGGCTTGGACGAGCTGTTCCTGTGCGGTGGCCGCCTGGGCCTGGGCTTCCTCGAGGGCTCGCCTCAGCTGCGTCTGGACCTGGGGGTCTTCGGTGGGGACGGGGGGCTGGGTGTCTCGGGCTGCTGCCTGGAGCTTGGCTTCGGCTTCACGGAGCTGCTTACGGACGCGATCGTACTCCCGCCGCGCCAGCACCAACTCGGTGTGGGTGGTCTGGAACTTCTGGTACAGCTCGTCCTGTTCGGTCTTGGCGGGACGGCTGATGGACGACGCTGTGTCGGCCGGCAGGTCCTCGAACAGGGACTCCTGATCGAAGTCTTCGCCGTCATCCGGGGGCGGGAGATCGTCGGGCACTGCGGCGTGGGCCGAGGGCTCTTCGACGGGCTCGGGTTCGACCGGGGCGGGTTCCGGCGTGGGCTCCGCAGGGAGAACGAGCTGGGCCTCGAGCCAGTTGGCCAGGGCGTCGCCTTCGAGGGGGTGCTCCAGGTAGAGGTCGGCCCGGAAGGGGGAGAACCAGTGCTCCACCAGGCGTGGGCCTGCGGTGTGGGAGCTGAGCATCACCACCGAGACCGCTTCGAGCGCGGGGTCGCGGCGGATGGCCTTGCAGGTGGGCAGGGCGCTGGGAAGCCCCGCGTCGATGACCGCGAGGATCGCGCTGGTGCTGTGGAGCTTCTGCAGCAGGTCGTCGGCGTCGGACACGACCTCGAGCGCGACGCCGTGGGGGGTCAGCAGATCGCGGATCGCCCCTGAGAGCTTGGGATCGGGGTGCTGGAGCAGCGCTGTACGGGTGCTTGGGGTGCTCATCAGTCCGACTTCCTCCGCCAGAAGCGCAGACCGCTGCTGCTGGAGCGGCGGGACGTGTTGGACAGGGCGTCGCTGGAGAGGATCTCCACCGCCCATCGGTTTTGCCTGTCGGCCGAGAGGAGGCGATCGAGTCGCTCCTGGAGATCGTCGTAGTCACCGCGCTCTAGGGCGATGCGCGCATGGTATTCGAGGGACGGGATGTGCGCCGGCTCGAAGGTGAGGGCCAGCTTGATGTAGTCCTCGGGGTTGTTCTCGCTGTCGCCCGCCGCACCCCGCAGCTTCCAGACCGCCCAGCCGAGTTCGGCCAGGACATCGGGGTCGGATGGGTTGTTGCGTCGGAGCTTTTCGAGCAGCCTCGAGGCTGCGCCGAAGGCTTCTTGGGAGATCAGGCGTCGCGCCATCTCGACATTGGCGCTGCCCGGGATCTCGGGCTCGCCATCGGTGGACGCTGGTGCGTCGTTACCGCTGGCGTCCGTTCCTTCGAGGGCTCGCTGGATCTCGATGACCCGTGGAGCGTGGCCGTCCTTCATGCGGCGATCGTACTCGAGCTTGCGCTCTTCGTGGGTCAGGGTCTGCCAGACGATCTGTAGACCGTGCAGCAGCTGGCCGAGCTTGCGTTGGGTCTCGTCGTCGAGATCCAGATCGTGGGCGGTGGTCCAGTGCTGGCCAATGCGCTTGCAGCGGCGGTCCACCACGTCGATGGGGGCGCCGGCCTTGACCCCCAGGAAGCCGTAGAAGTCGCGCTCCATGCGCTTGGCATGATCGCTGGCGATGCGCGCCGCGGTCATGGGGCGCTCGGTTCGGCGGGAGGTGGAGCGGGGTGCGGTCGCCGAGGCCTGGGGCTTGGTCACGCTGCGGTTGGCGAAGCGACCGATGCTGATCTGGGGCACGCTGCCTTCGCCCAGGGGGCTGCGGGGGCCGGGGTTCGAGGGCGGTAGCACGGTGGGCGGCTCGGAGATGGGGTCGGCGGGTTCGTTCGTGCTGGATGGGGACGCGGGGCCGGCTTGGACCCGGATCCTGGGCGGCGCGGCCTGTACCGGCACGGAGGCGGGCATCGGCTCGGCAGCAGGCTCGACGTGCTGGGGTGCGCTGGCCTCTTGGCTGCGCTCCCAGGCCAGCTGTTCGGCATAGACGCCGGCCGCTGTGGCTTGGAGCGCGACCTCGGCGAGCCGCTCGCTCAGGTTGGTGTCCAGGGGGCGATCCCTGCGAAGCAGCAGGCCTCCGCGCTCGAGCATCCACACCAGCTTGAGCAGGTTTCCACTGCGATCGGGAATCTGCTTGAAGAGCTCTTCGACGCTGATACCGTCGCCGACGGCTTCGCCCAGGAAGCTCAGGGGAGGCTCGAGGTCCATGTTCGGCAACGACTCGCGCAGGCCCGGCCCGGCCACCAGGTCGCTCAGGCTGGCGTCGGTGACCTCGGGGAGGACCTTGTCGACGGCCAAGTGTTGTTGGATGCCTAGCCACAGGGCGGCCAGGCTGGGTACCTCGGGCCGGATCGCTGCAGCGATGCTGGTGGGGTCCAGTCCGGGGCTGGGCTCGAAGCGCCAGCTCCCGGTGGAGCTGCGGAGTGGAGCCGCGATGCCTTGGCGGATGCGGCCTTGTTCGTGGTCGGTGAGCTGTTCCGGCGTGATGGCGCCGGAGGCGAGCAGGGCGGTCTCGATGCGTTCGTCGGGGCCCAGACGCTCATCGAGCCACTGGATGCGTTCCTTGGGGACGATGCCCGCGCTGGCCAGGGTGCGGCCCAGTGCATCCTGCTTGAAGCTGGTGGCTGCGCCCACCACCTCGCCTTCGAGGAAGAAGAGCCTGCGCCAGCCCCGGCGGGTCCCGGTCTCGAGCATGCCCGACAGCCTCTGCCTGTGGATGGCGAGGATGATGGTGACGTAGTTGGCGAGGTCGTGGGAGCCGCTGGCCGTAGGGGTGGCGGGGCGACTGTCGGAGGCTTGGGTGGAGCTGGTCACGGGCGGTTCCGGGGCAGGGACGACGTAGAGGCCGAGGTACGCCGGCTGGTGAACCCTAGCAGCATACCGCTTCCGTGGTGGACGATGAAACAGGTGCGGCTGCGCGGTGGCGACCACCGCGTGAAAGAAGGCTCCATCCCGTGCTTCGCGCGCCTGTTCCTTCTAGCTCGGCGAGGGCTCATCGGAAGCCCGCGTTCGCCATCTGTCGGCGATGAACCCCGCCAATGCGCCTGTGGTCGCTCCGAGCGTCACCAGGGTGAGCTGCAGCGAGAGCCAGTGGGTCAGGACGCCCATTTCATGGGACGTGGCGTGGTCGCTGAACAGCCCGATCATGCGGGCGCCGGGCGCGGCGACCCTGGTGAGCACCAGACCGAGCCAGCTGTGGACCAGGGATGGCTGGGCGGTGAGCAACATGTGCAAGCCCACGGCCAGGGCGATGCCCACCATGGTGCCGATCATCAGGCCCATGATGGTGCTCTGTTTCATGTGGGCTCTCCGGCCTCCGCCGCACGGGTGTGGTCGTGGATGGCGTCCACCAGCGTGGGCCACACACCCGGGGGCAGGTCGTGACCCCAGCCGGGGATGGTGATCAGGCGGGAGCCCTGGATGGCCTCGTGGGTGGCATGGCCGCCCTGGACCGGGATCACGGGGTCGGCTTCACCGTGGAGCACCAAGGTGGGAACCCGCAGCTCGGCCAGCCTGCGTCGGCGGCTGCCCGAGGCGAGGATGGCCGCCGCTTGGCGGCCCGTGCCCTGGGGATTGTTGCCACGGTCGATGGCCTGGGCGGCGAGGGCCTCGAGATGGTTCAGCGGCACGGGGTAGCTGGGGCTGCCGATGGCCCGCAGCACACGCATGGAGTGGGCGATGGCGCCGGCGCGATCGCTGGGCCGGGGCTTCATGATCTCCCACAACACCCGGGCATTGCCCGAGGGCACCCCACGGCTGCCGGTGGTGGACGAGATGGAGGTCAGGCTGATGAGCCGCTCGGGGTGCTCGATGGCCAGGCACTGGGCGATCATACCCCCCATGGACATGCCCACCAGGTGCACCCGCTCCAGCCCGAGGGTGTCCAACAGGCCCAGGGTGTCGTCGGCCATGTCCCACAGGGTGTAGGCCCCCGGCGTGCGGCGGCGTCGGATCAGGCCCCAGCCCAGCTTGGCCCAGGCGGGCGGACCCAGGTGATCCAGGGAGCTCGAGCAGCCCGTGTCGCGATTGTCGAAACGAACGACCCTGAAGTCCCGGGCTTCCAGCAGGTCGCAGAGCCCCTGGGGCCAGTGGATGAGCTGTGCATCGATGCCCATGATGAGCACCAGAGGGGTCCCGGTGCCCTGGGCCTCCCAGTGCAGCTCGATCCCGTTGGTGGCGGCTTTTGGCATGGCACCATCATGGCGCGGCGAGGCGGCGACCACAAGCGACCTCCCGACGGTAGCCGTGCTTCGGTCATCGTCTCGGCCAGAGGCCGCGCCGCCGCCCTTGCCCTTTTCTTGGGGGGAAGACAGATTCTTCCCCCCCCTGTCCGGGCCCGACACGGGCCCTCCCCCCCATCTTCGCCGCCTGAGCAGCGGCGGGCGCCTCCGGCGCCGGGTGCTCCCTTGCATCTGTCGCCTGGCCGAACCGATGACCATGGCCGGTACCCGTGCTCACGGACTCCGGGCTGCCGGGCCGGTTCGAGGTGTACAGCTTTGGATCGTCCCGTTCACGGGCCATTGGGGCCGGAGGACGGAGGCCACGGGAGATCGCCCGTGCCTGGAATCGAATCCCAGGGAGCAACCTGTCGTACCCGGTCCCCCTCCTTCTCCTCCTCCTCCTCGCGACCGGCTGCTCGCCTCCGTTCCCTCCCCACGGAGAAGCCATGGCTGTCTCTGCAGACACCCACCGAACCCGGCACACCGCAGCCGATGGTTCGCCGCTGTTCACCAATCGGCTCATATACGAGCCCAGCCCCTACCTGCAGCAGCACGCCCACAACCCGGTGGATTGGCATCCATGGGGTGACGAGGCGTTCGCGCTGGCCCGGGAGAGCGGCCGGCCGGTGCTGCTGTCGGTGGGCTACGCCACCTGCCACTGGTGTCACGTGATGGAGCACGAGAGCTTCGAGGATCTCGAGATCGCGGCGTACATCAACGAGCACTACGTGCCCATCAAGGTCGATCGGGAAGAACGGCCCGATGTCGATGCTGTGTACATGGCCGCGGTGCAGCTGTTCACCGGCCGCGGCGGGTGGCCCATGACCGTGTGGCTCAACGCCGACGGCGAGCCGTTCTACGCGGGCACCTACTTCCCGGCGAGGGACGGTGATCGCGGTGGCGGCACGGGCTTCCTCACCCTGCTGCGTGGTCTCGACAAGGCCTGGCGGGAGGACCCGCGGGTGGCGGACTCGGCCGCGGCGGCCCGGGACGCCGTGCGGGAGCTCCTACAGCCGGTCCCGGGGGACGGCGCGCTCCCCGGCCGGGCGCCCATCCCCGCGGCCCTCGACATGCTGTTCCGCCGCTACGATCCCCAGTGGGGAGGGCTGCAGCCGGCCCCCAAGTTTCCCTCCAGCCTGCCCGCCCGGTTGCTGCTCCGCGAGGACCGGCTGCACGGTCGGCCCGAGGCCCGGGGCATGGCGCTGCGAAGCCTGGACCGTATGGCCGCCGGGGGGATGAACGATCAGCTCGCGGGGGGCTTCCATCGCTACAGCACCGACGAACGCTGGCTGGTGCCCCACTTCGAGAAGATGCTCTACGACAACGCGCTGCTGGTGCTCGACTACCTCGAGGCCTTCCAGGCCAGCGGCGATCCCGCCCATGCCCGGGTGGTGGGCGAGACCCTGGGCTGGGTCGAGGACGAGATGACCCACCCCGACGGCGGGCTCTACGCGGCCACCGACGCGGACAGCCTGGGGCCGGATGGCGAGCGGGAAGAGGGGCTGTTCTTCACCTGGACTCCCGCCGAGCTTCGGGCCGTGCTGCCGTCGGAGCAGTCCATCGTGGTGGAGGCCTTCTACGGGGTGAACGCCCTGGGGCAGCTGGACGGGCGCTCGGTGCTGCACCGCCCCTACACGTCGAAGGCCGTGGCGGCGGAGCTCGGCCTGGAGCCTGCGGTGCTCGACACCACGGTGGAACAGGCTCGCTCGGCGCTGCTGGTTGCCCGCGCCCAGCGGCCTCCCCCGCTGCGGGACGAGAAGATCCTGGCGGCGTGGAACGGCCTGGCCATCGCGGCCCTGGCCCGGGCGGCCCGTGTCCTCGAGCCAGGACGGCGAGACTCCGGGGGCTACCTGCTGCGCGCCGAGGCTGCAGCGAGCTTCGTGCTCGACCGGATGCGGGTCGAGGGCCGCCTGATGCGTGTGTACAAGGACGAACGCGCCTATGTCGATGGTACCCTCGAGGACCACGCCTTCCTGATCATGGGCCTGCTGGAGCTGTACCAGGCTGGGGGAGGCGAACGCTGGCTCGAGGCTGCGCTGTCCCTGGATGGTGAACTAGCGGCCCGGTTCGAAGACCCCGCCGGCGGATTTTTCCGTGGAGCCTCCGATGGCGAGACCCTGCTGGCCCGGGAGAAGCCCACCCAGGACGGCGCCATGCCCAGCGGCAACGCCGTGCATGCCGCGAACCTGCTGGCGCTGTCGGCTATCACCGGCGACGACGCCTTTCGGCAGCGAGCGGATCGGCTGTTCGTGGCGCTGGGGCCGGCGCTCGAGCAGACCCCTTGGGGCGTGACCGATCTGCTGCTCGCGCTTCAGCAGCGGCACCAGGGACTGACGGAGCTGGTGCTGGTGGCGCCCAACGACCGGAGCGAACTCGAGCCTTGGTTCGAGGCCGTCGCTGGCGTGCACGCACCGGGGCTCCTGCTGGTCTCGGCCGTGCAGGGAGCCGAGCTCGAAGCCCAGTCTTCACGGGTGGCATTGCTTCGCGGCAGGGGGGCCTTGGACGGAGCACCCACCGCCTACCTGTGTCAGGACGGGAGCTGTCAGCTGCCGGTCACCGAACCAGCGGCGCTTGTCCAGCAGCTCGAGGATCTGTTTGGGGACTGACCTGCGGCGCCTGCGGTAGCGGAGTTCCTTTCCGCCCATGCCACGGCTTGGTGGCTTGGGAGGAAGGACGATGCACACCACACGACGCGGACCACCCGTTGAGCGTGGTGCTGCCAGTGATCCCGGGGGTGGAGGTGTCCACGGAGCTGCCGGACGCCAGCGTACTGCGGGGCAGGCCTGGCGGGAGTTCGAGGAGTTTGCGAACGAGGACGGGTAGAGAGCCATCCCCCTCAGGGCAGCTCGAAGACCAGCCGGTAGTAGGAGTTCCCCAGCGAGGTGCAGCTGGTGTGCCAGACCCAGACCGCTCCCATCGAGGTGAGGCTCGTGGGCTGGCTGCCCCAGTGGCTGGACACCGATGATGACGAGCACGCGGAGGGGGTGGTCCACGCGCTGTCGTCGTAGCCGACGCCGTACCAGCCGGCGTCGGAGGTGCTGTCGACCATCACCCAGCTGCCATCGCCCGTGAGGTACTCGTTGGTGCCGTCGATGACCACGGCGGCGATGAAACCGGCGATGGCGGCGCCCGAGTCCCAGCCGTAGACGGCCATCACGTGGGTGCCGGAGTCCATGGTGTTGGTGAAGGTGTTGGTGGTGGACCAGCCGCCGTAGGACCCCAGGTAGGACTCGTCGATGTAGCCCTCCCAGTTGTCATCGGCGGACAGGATGAAGCCCACCTCGTACTCGATCTCGGTGCAGTCGGTGATGCCGTCGCCGTCGCTGTCGTGGCCCTCGTCCACGCTGCCGTCGCAGTCGTTGTCCACACCGTCGCAGGCCTCGCTCGCGCCGGGGTTGGTGCCCGCGTCGCCGTCGTCGCAGTCGCTGTCGTCGTCGGCGTAGCCACTGGGCTCGGAGCAGGACTCTACGGGTGTCCCGCTCGGATCGCCGTAGCCGTCGAGGTCGGCGTCGGGGTACCAGATCAGCGCGTCGTCCGCGCCCTCGTCGGTGGTGCCGTCGCAGTCGTCGTCGACGCCGTTGCAGGCCTCTGTCTCGCTGGGGTTGACCGTGCCGTCGCTGTCATCGCAGTCGGAGTCGTCCCAGGTGTAGCCGCTGGGCTCGCTGCAGCTGGTGGTGGTGTCGCTCGCGTCGCCGTAGCCGTCGAGATCGTCATCGGCGTACCAGGTGGCGGCGTCGGATGCGTCGTCCTCGTCGGTGGTGCCGTCGCAGTCGTCGTCGACGCCGTTGCAGGTCTCGGTGGCGACGGGGCTGACGGCCGCGTCGGTGTCCTCGCAGTCGGTGTCGTCCGCGACGTAGCCACAGGGCTCCGCGCACGCGGACGCGCTGGTGGCCGGATCGCCGTAGCCGTCACCGTCGCTGTCGGCGTACCAGGTGGCGGCGTCGGTCGAATCGTCCTCGTCGATGGTGCCGTCGCAGTCGTCGTCCACGCCGTTACAGGCCTCGCTCGCCCCCGGGTTGATGTCATCGTCGCCGTCATCACAGTCGGTGGCACGGGCGTAGCCGAGGTAGCCACTGGGCTCCGCGCAGGCGGACGCGCTGGTGGCCGGATCGCCGTAGCCATCACCGTCGCTGTCGGCGTACCAGGTGGCGGCGTCGGTCGCGTCGTCCTCGTCGATGGTGCCGTCGCAGTCGTCGTCCACGCCGTTGCACAGCTCGGAGCTACCAGGGTTGATCGACGATGCCGAGTCGTCGCAGTCGCTGTGGTCGGCGCTGTACCCGGTGGGTTGTTCGCAGGCAGCGGTGGTGGTGTCGGCGTCGCCGTACCCGTCTCCGTCGCTGTCTGCGAACCAGGTGTCGGCGTCGGATGCGTCGTCCTCGTCGATGGCACCGTCGCAGTCGTTGTCGATGCCGTCGCACTGCTCGGCGACCCCAGGGTTGACCTCGCGATCTCCGTCGTTGCATTCCTCGCAGGCGGCCCAGCCGTCGTCGTCGTCGTCGGCCCAAGCGGTGGCGCCGTCGCAGTCGTAGTCGTTGGGGTCAGTGCAGTCGTCCTCGGTGGCGCCAGGGTGGTAGACGGGGTCGCCGTCGTCGCAGTCTCCACCCTCGATCACCCAGCCGCTGCTGGGCTCGCAGGCATCGCTGGTGAGCTCGGAGTCGCCCCAGCCATCGCCGTCGTCGTCCTGGTACAGGGTGAGCAGCACGTCCTCGTCGGTCTCGCCGTCGCAGTCATCGTCCACGCCGTTGCACAGCTCGGCCGCGCCAGGGTTGATCCCGGCGTCCTCGTCATCGCAGTCGGTGGCGTCGGCGACCAGGCCGCTGCCGGGCTCGCACCCCTGTGTTCCGCCTGCCGGATCGCCGTAGCCATCGCCGTCGCGGTCCGCCCAGAGATCCACCAGCAGGTCCTCGTCGGTCTCGCCGTCGCAGTCGTTGTCGATCCCGTCGCAGATCTCGACGGCGTCTGGGTGCACCTCGGGATCGCCGTCGTCGCAGTCGACGTTTTCGTCGTGCCCGTCGCCGTCGGCGTCGGTGAGCTCAGGTGCGGTGCCGGTGTCGTCGGGCTTGGGGTCCGTGCGGCAGGCGCCGAGGGTCAGCAGGCCGAGAACCAAGAGTGTGCGGCACATGGCTACTCCGAGGTGAGGTGGGGGAGGATAGCATCGGATGTTTTCGGTCGGGCCCACGCCGCCTGAGGCTACTCCAGGGTCCGCGCGACCCTGAAGCCATAGATGTAGCTGTGGCTGTTCGGGGCGGCCTTGTGGCGCTTCGCTGATCGCAGCGAGCCCCCGTTCACGGCGAAGGAGCCTCCCCTGAGCACGCGGTAGCTGGAGGCCTCGTCGCCGCTGGGGTCATTCCCGTCGTCGTCGTCGTAGTCGTCGTAGCCATCGTGGCACCACTCGTAGACATTGCCGCGCATGTCCTTCAGGCCCCAGGGGTTGGGGTCCAGCACGCCGCCGGGATGGATGCCGCTGTCGTCGTGTCCACACCACCAGGCGAACTCGCTCGCTTCGACCCCGTTGCTGAGGGTGAGATCCGGATCGCAGCCTTCGTCCAGGCCTTTTGTCAGCTCTCCGTCGTTCGGGAAGGCGTGGTCGGATCCTGCGCGGGCCGCGCGCTCCCACTCGGCCTCGGTGGCCAGGCGATAGCCGTCGCAGCCGTAGGGATCCGTGGCGGGGCTGCACGCCAGCGTGCTGCCGGTGCCGGTGCAGGCGTAGCAGTGTTCGGCGCCTTCGGTGTCCGACATGGCGTTGGTGAAGGCGGCGGCCTGGTGCCAGCTGACGCTCTCGATGGGGCAGGTGTCGCCGCACTCGGGGAAGTAGCCGACGCTCGACCCCACGAAGGTGGCCCAGTCGCCTCGGCTCACCTCCTCTGCGCCGATGCAGAAGCTCTTGCTGAGGGAGACCTCGTGCAGTGCCTCGTCGTTGGCGTGGCCCACTTCGCCCTTGGGGCTCCCCATCCAAAAGGTGCCGCCCTGGATCTCCAGCATGTCGATGGGGGCTGCGTCGCAGCCGAAGGGGACGTCGGTGTCCGTGTCGCTGTCGGCGTCAGCATCGGCGTCACTGTCAGCGTCGGCGTCCGTGTCCGTGTCGGCGTCCGTGTCCGTGTCGCCTTCGACGACGCTGGTGTCCTGGGGATCCTCGAGGTCGGGCAGGCAACCGAGGCCCAGCAGGGCGAACAGGCCGATGCGATACATGGAGGGCTCACGGTGGAGAGGGGGTGCCCTCTATCATGCCTCCGGCGGGCGTCGGCTGAACAGCCCGTAGACCAGGCCCGAGATGCCGAAGCCCACGAACCAGGCGTAGGTGTAGATGGTGTCGAACACCGCGGGCACCTGCTCCACGAAGCCCGAGGCGTGCAGGAAGCCGGGCACGTTGGGCAGGACCCCCAGGGCCAGGGCCGCCAGCGCTACGGGGTTCCAGCCCTTGAAGTACCGATAGGGGCCGTCGTGGCGGTACAGCCCGTCGATGTCCAGCTTCATGTTCCGCAGCACGTAGTAGTCGATGATCAGGATGCCCCCCAGGGGGCCGAGCAGGGCGGAGTAGCCGGTGAGCCAGACGTAGATGTAGTCCCCGGCCGACTCCAGCAGCTTCCACGGGAACATGGCGATGCCCAGCCCGGCGGTGATCAGGCCGCCCATGCGGAACGTGATGCGCTGGGGGGAGAGGTTGATCATAGCGTTGGCGGGGCTGACCACGTTGGCGGCGATGTTGGTGCTCAGGGTGGCGATGCTCAGGGCCAGCAGGCTGACCACGACGGCAACCCCGCCCTCCATGCGACCCAGCAACTCGGTTGGGTCCCAGATGGCCTCGTTGTAGATCACCACGGTGGCGGAGGTGACGGCCACACCGATGAAGGAGAACAGGAGCATAAAGAAGGGCAGGCCGAGGGCCTGGCCCAGCACCTGGTCCTTCTGGCTGCGGGCGTAGCGGGTGAAGTCGGGGATGTTCAACGACAAGGTGGCCCAGAAACCCACCATGGCTGTCAGAGAGGGGAAGAACACCATCCAGAATTCGCCGGGTCGCTCCCCGCCGGGGGCGAAGGCCGAAGGGGTGGAGAGCATGGGACCGAAGCCGTCGGCCTGGACCCAGGCCCAGCCCAGCAACACCAGCCCCATGAGGATCAGGAAGGGGGCCGCGAAGGTCTCGAAGATGCGGATGCTGTCGATGCCGTTCCAGATCACGTAGAGCTGCACCGCCCAGAAGCCCAGGAAGCAGACGGTTTGAGCTGTGTTGATGTCGAGGAAGGGCAACAGGGGCCCAGCGATGGCACCGTCACTGAGGTTGTTCAGCAGGTGGTAGATGGCCGCGCCGCCGATCCAGGTCTGGATGCCGAACCAGCCGCAGGCCACCAGGCCGCGGAGCATCGCTGGTACGTTGGCGCCCCGGGTGCCGAAGCTGGCCCGGGAGAGCACCGGGAAGGGCACGCCGTACTTGGTGCCCGGGTGGCCGTTGAGGATCATGGGCACGAGCACGATCATGTTGCCCAGCAGCACCGTCAGCAGCGCCTGCCACCAGTTCATGCCCTCCTTGATCAGCCCGCCGGCCAGCATGTAGGTGGGCACGCAGACCACCATGCCGATCCACAGGGACGCCATGTTGACCACTGACCAGCGACGTTCATGGGGCAGTGTGGGCCGGATGTCGTCGTTGATGAGGGAGGGGTCCGGGTTCACCGGGGCCCTGGCCGCGACGGAGGGGTGGTGGGCGGGGGGCAAAGTGGGCATGGATGCTCCGGAAACGGCGGGCTTCCCGGCATTCTACATGTTTGCACCCGGCCGGTTCCCAGGGTGTACCCTTCGAGTGTTCCTATGATGGAGCCTCACCCAAGGCCCGCGTGCCCCGAGAGGAGACCCATCATGTCCCGCAACACCATGCTTCCCGCAGCATTGCTGGTCGTCGTCGGTTGTCAGGCCCAGTTCCACTCCGAGGGAGGCCAGTGGGCTTTCGAGGACGAGCAGCTCGTCAGCGAGCCCCACACAGGCTTCGGGGACGAGCAGAGCGTCGTCGAACAGACCCAGGTGTGCCCGTCGGTCCATTGGCAGGGCGAAGGGGTCGCGGGTTGGGATGCCGAGTCCTTGTTCGATGCGTGCGTCGAGCAGGCCCTGGGCGATGGCGGGGCGTTCGTCGACGACGAAGGGGTGGCCTGCGTGCTGCTCGAGGCCGAAGGCGAGGTCGAGTGGCGCTTCGAGCCCACCGCCTGCGATGCCGGGTTCGCAGCGGGTGAGCAGCCCCTCACGGACCGTGTGCTCTTCGAGGTGGTGGCCCTGGATGGCGTGAGTGCCCACGTGGACCAGTGGCCCGAGCGCAAGGCCATCGACGGCCTGGATCTCGAACCCCCGGGGGTGCTGGACGAGACCATCCTGGTGGCCGAGGGCGAGGCCTTCCGGCTGCTCGAGGGTGCTGAGGTCTACCTGTTCCTGCGCCTGTGGGACGACGCGCGGGAGCAGCCCGCCGCTTGGCGTATGGGTGACGGCGAGGTCGCTGTGGACGTGACCGCGGGCGAGGTGGAGCAGCTCGACGTCGAGCTGGAACCCGGCTGGGTTGGCCTGGTGCTGGGTGAAGGTGCCGAGGCCGAGCTGTCCCTCGAGATCCACGGCCGGCGTGTCGTGGCCGGTGTGGTCCAGGCTGCCGCCCCGGACGAGCTGGCGAGCCTCGAGCTGGTGGTGGGCTACATCCCCCTCGATGAGGGTACCCAGCACCGCACGCCCTGGGCTGCACGGGCCGTTGTACTGGACGGCGACGGCCGGCCCGTGTTCGGCACGCCGGTGGCGTGGGACGTCAGCGGCGAACCCCTGATCGTCGAAGCGGGCCCTGACAGCAACACCCCGTTCCCGGGCGGCGACTACGCCTGGGTCGAGGACGTCTGTACTCCGCCCGAGGACCAGATCGGTGACCGCAGCTCTACCCTGATGGCCAGCTACGGCGAGCTCTCCGACAGCCTCGAGCTCACCTGGACCCTCAGCGCGGAGAACATGGACATCGAGGCGGACTGGAGCCCCGACGAGCGCTGCGCCAACACCGTCGATTGCGGCGGCTGTGCCTGCGGCACTAGCGGGGGCCATAGTGGTGGCTTGGCCTGGGTGCTGGGGATGCTGGCCGGGGCCCTGGGGCTGCGGCGGCGGCGGTGAGCAGTTTGTAGAGGATGCGGAAGGCTCGTGACCGTGACATGGTGGTCGTGAGAGAAGCCACTCTGGGGTTGGAGAGAGGGAGATTCTATGGCTCGTGTTCGGTTGGTCTGCGTCGCTCTATTCGCGGTGTCCTGCTTCCAGGGATTCGGCTCAGAGCAGGATCAGTGGGAGTTCGTGGACGAGCGGCTCAGGTACAGCGCGTGGGATTCTTTCGACAATGACCAGGCGCTGCTGCCTGGCACCGTCGTCTGCCCACAGCGCTGCGCTTGGGACGGCCCCTCGGCTGGGGACATCGAAGAGGATTGGATCTACGATCGTTGCTTCGACGAAACCCTGGACGGTCCCGCGAGCTGGATCGAGAGTGACGAGTGCTTCTGTCTTTCTCTGGATGGCCCTGGCCAGGTGACGCTGGGACTGGAGCTCCAGGAGTGCGGGGCGGCCTGGCCGGAGGATGACCCGCCTGTTTCGGATCGTGTGGTGTTCCAGGTCTCCGACGCCGATGACCTGGTGGCCTGGGACGAGCCGTGGCTGGAGCGGTTGCTGCTCGACGAGGGGACCTTTGAACCTGCCGGAATCGTCACCGAGTCGTCGTTCGTGGCGCCGGGTGAGGAGCTGCTGGTGGTCGAGGGGGCCGAGCTGGTCCTCTTCGTTCAGCTCTGGGATCTAGCGTTGGACCGGGCCGTGGCCTGGAGGTCGGGCGACGTGGACGTCTGGCTCGAAGTGGCCGAGGGTGAGGCCCAGCGGCTCCCGGAGATCGAGCAGGGAACCGGCTGGCTGGGGCTGCGCACTGGGGCAGGGGCCCGGCTGGAGCTGGGCCTAGAGGCCTACGGTCAGCGATGGGGTGGCCTCGACCTGCGCGCCGTCCCACCCGAGCAGCTCGACACCTTGGAGCTGGTCGTGGGCTACTACGGCTCCGGCGAGCAGCCCGACGAGCGCCAGCCGCTCTACGCGCGGGCTGTGCTGCGGGACGGGCTGGGCAGGATTGTGCAGGGTGCACCGGTGGTGTGGGAGCAGGAAGGGCCGCTGGTGGTGATCCCGGGGCCGACGGACCCTGCCCTCGGCCTGGGACCGTTGGGCGGCGATCGCGCGCTGGTGCTGGATGCCTGCGCTCCGGACAACGAGCGGATCGGGCCTCGAAACGCGACCTTGATGGTGAGCCACCAGGGGCTGGCAGACAGCGTGGAGCTGACCTGGACCGGCACCGAGGGCAACCTCCATAGGCTCTCGGACGAGGGCTACACGGCCTACTGCACCGAGCCGGAGGTGCACCAGCTTGGGTGTGGCTGCTCTGGAGCCGGCGGCTCCTTCAGCCGCGCATGGTTGCTCCTGGGCCTGCTCGGCGTGGCCCTGGGGCTGCGGCGGCGGAGATGAGCTGGCCGTCGCGAGCTGCTGCCGGTCGAGTGGATATTTCGAGTCACAACAAGAGGATCAGACATGAGACGCACGATTATTCCGTTCCTGGTGTGCACCCCCATGCTGATGGCGGCGCGCTGTGGGAAGTCGAGCTTTCAGTCCCAGGAGGGCCAGTGGACTTTCACGGACACCGGCCTGATGGCCTGGCCCGATGATGGCCTGGACGATGACCAGAGCGTGCTGCCCGACGAGCGGGTCTGTCCCCGGTCGGTCGGCTGGGCCGGCGAGCTGCCCGATGAGTGGAGTGAGGCGGCGATGTTCGACGCCTGCATCGAGGAAGGGCTCGAGGGTCCGGCCAGCTTCGAGCAGCGCGGAGATACTCGCTGCATCACCATGGAGGGCGTGGGTGAGGTGAGCTGGCTGCTCGAGCCGGCGGCCTGCGACGTGCCTTTCGTCGAAGGCGAGGAGCCCATCTCGGATCGCGTGATCTTCGATGTGGCCGACCCGGCCGCCGTGAGCGCCCACGTGCTGCAGTCGGCGGAGATCCTGGCGCTCGCGGGGCTCGAGCTCGAGCCTCCCGATGTATTCACCGAAGGGGACCTCCTCCCGCTGGGTGAGACCCTCTACGTGCTCGCCGACCAGCCCGTGCGCCTCTACGTGCAGCTGTGGGACAGCGATCGCGAGCAGCCTACCGCCTGGCGCACGCAGGACGGCATGGTGCGCTACCAGACCTCGGGGGGCTCCGCGAGTCTACGGGACGACCTGCTGGAGGGCATCGACCCCCGCGATGGCTGGCTCGCCATCGAGCTGGGTGAAGGCGCGCAGGCGAACCTGGGCGTGGATGTGCGCGGCCAGCGCTTCGACGGCGCGCTGGTGGAGGGCGTGCCGGCCAGCTCGCTGGCATCCCTGGAGCTGGTGGTGGCCTACGGTAACTTCCTGTTCGCCAAGAGCGGCACGGCCCCGTACGCGGCCCGCGCCATCGTGCGCGACGACCAGGGCCGACAGGTCTTTGGCGTGCCCGTGGACTGGTCCGTCAGCGGTGGGCGGCTCGCGGTGGAGCCCGGCCTGGCAGAGCCCGGTGAGCTTCTGGGCGACGACTACGCCTGGATCAACGATGCCTGTCGTGACCCGCGCCGGGCCTGGCAGGGCGAGCGCAGCGCTGTGCTGCACGCCAGCTACGGGGATCTCAGCGACGCCCTGGATCTGTCGTGGAGCTACCCGGACGGTTGGATGGACGCCTACGACGAAGATGAGTTCGAGGAGATGTTTGCCGGCTTCGAGCCCGACCCCTACTGCACCGGCGTGGGCTGCAACGGCTGCTCGAGCGGCGGCTCGGCCCGTGTGGGCCTGGCCTGGGTGCTGGGGTTGCTCGGGGCGGCGCTGGGGTTGCGGCGTCGGAGCTAAAACACCTGCCCCACATACAGGGCCAGGCCGACGTTGCTGGGCTGGAGCAGTAGGCCGCCACGGCTCGGCGGTATGGAGCTCATAGCCTCCCTGGAACCATGCGCTGGTGAGGCCAAGACCCAGGATGCTGCGCCCCTCACCGCCCATCAGTAGACCGATGCCCAGGTAGGGGCCGACCCCCGGCGCGGACTGACCCCGCGCTGACGGGGTCGGCGAAGGAGAAGGTCTCGGTGTCCGTGCCTCATTCCACGAGGTGCCGGGGCTGGTCCTCGATCTCGAGGCTCCTGCGCCAGCCGAAGTCGAGCCACACCTGGGCCATGATCTCTCCTTGCTGATGCCGCTCCTAGAGCGGCGGAGTGGAGAGTCGTGTTCCGGCGGGGTCAATACACGAACACTTCCCTCGGGTGGTCACCGCCAGCAGCAGGGCGTAGGCATCGAACTTCCTGACCTCCACCTTATCTCAGGAATTGTGGCTCAAGTCCATCCTCAGGGGTCTAGGTTCTGACGCGATATCAGGAACTTGCCATTCATAGGCGAACACGCATGGGCTGCGCTCCGTGTCACCAACTGGTCCCAGTACCAATGACCATATGCGATTGAATAAGTGCTGGGATAGCGGGAGATGAAGCCTGGGGAGCTGACGCCCCCAACACAAATATGATCTGGAGGATCTACATGCGCCCTCGTCTGGCTGTGACCTGCTTTGTGCTCACCATCAACGGTGCGCTGATCTTCGGATGCGGCTTCCTTGGTGGGGGGCCCACCCCCGTCGTCGCGACCAAGACCGTAGGCGCGGACGGCGCTGACAGGTACATTGCCCTCGATGCCGAAGGAACGGTATTGTTCAACCTTCCGGGTGAAGCTGTCGGTAGCTACAGTGAGGGTCTTATCGGCGTGAAGGATCTGTCCACGGGAAAGTGGGGGTTCGTAGGCGAGGACGGAAGCTGGGAGATCGTTCCGAAATACGACAGCGTTGGCCCCTTCAGTGAGGGATTGGCGGGGGTGGAAGTTTCCGACAAGTGGGGTTTTATCGATCTTGAAGGAACGATGGTGATCGAGCCCCAGTTCTTCTCTCTCGGGTGCGTCATTTACCATCATTGCGGTTTCTCCGAGGGATTCGCGGCGGTTCGGACCAATGACCCGAAGCGGCGTTCTGAGCGGCGGTGGGGGTACATCGGCTCCACGGGTGAACTGGTCATCTCCGCCGAGTATTCTGGTGCCGGCCGGTTTGGGGATGGGTTGGCGCCTGTAGGATTTGTCGGAAAAGTAGGCGACAACAAGGGATATATTGACAGCCGGGGCACCACGGTGATCGAACCGAAGTTCGAACTCGCAGGCCAATTCTCTGAGGGGTTGGCTGGCGTGTTGATGGGAGACAGCCTTGACGGAATGGTCTACATCGACACCACCGGCACCGTGGCTGTCTCACCTCCATCCGTTGACATGTTGGGCCCCTTCATCGACGATGTGGCGTGGGCGTGTACGGGGCGGCCGCTTTGCGGCCTCATCGACAAAACGGGAACATGGATCGTAGAGCCGCACTGGATGGGGGCCATCCCCATGGCGGGCGGCCTCTACCTGGTGGGCACCGACCTCGAGGCTGATCGGTTCGGCTTCGCAGACCGCACAGGTGCGCTGGTCTGGACCAACGAGCAGATGAACCAGGGCGCTACCGCTGCAGCCCCATCCTCACCCGTGCCATCAGCGGCAAGTGCAGTGCAAGTGGACCAGGGCGGGGATGTTCCCAGCGTGATTGTCCCTTCGCCTTCTCACCCTGCCGCCGAACCTGAGGCTTCCCCACCCCCGGTGAAACGCGGGGCGTCCGGCTCAGAAAGCACCCGGCCCAGGGCTACTCGCCCAAATGGCTCGCGCGGAAAGGTTGGCAAGGGCAAGAAACGGGCCCGCTAGGAGGTTCCAGGCCTGCGAATCGCTAGCGCTAATGCTCTGCTATGGTCCCTATTGCTGCGGTAGTGGTACAGGGTCATAGGTGCCCATCGGCACGCCAAATTGGCACGACAGCACTCGTTTGTAGGACAGTAGCAGACCACGCCGAGTGCCGTGGAGTTTGACCGCCTCGATTGAGTACTGCGAACAGGTCGGGGTGTACCTGCAGCGTATCCGGCCCTGCAGTACCAGATGACCATGCTCTTGGTACGACCTCACCGCCTGCACATACACCCAGGCCGTCAACTGTCTCTCTGGCTCACGGAAGGTGTCCGCAACCAGTAGCGATACTAGAAAGAAGTAGGCGACGAGGTAGGTTCCAGGGTGTCTTAGGGGTTGCCGCAGTTTGGACACTTGGCGCTTGCCTGGAGTCGCTTGTTTCCGCAGTGCTGGCACGGAATGAGGTTCCCTTGCGGCCTCGAGAAGAGGTAGATGACCATACCGATGATTCCCGTGAACATCACCAGCACCATCCATAGCACTGAGCTGTCCATCCCACGCGCCTTGGCGTCACGAGCCACCCACACCAGTAGTGCGATATTCAAGGCGATCAGCGCCACTACGGCGATGATCGGGACGAGGACCGCTGCCCCCATCGTGGCTCCGCAGGAACCACAAGCTGCGCAGGCTTCCGCGTCACTAGGCTGTGTACTTGACCTGTGCTGCGCCCAAGTTGTGCCGACGTGGGACAGAGAGAGCAGAGAGGTGACGGCGAATGCCTTCAACCTGACCTTCATGATACGTCTCCTAGGTGCTTGTTGACTATTCTTCATGTACCTGCGTGGAGGATACCGAGATGCGGCGGGCAATTCAGTAACCGATTCAGCGTCCTGTTGGGCGCCACCGAGCGGCTGCTGGTCGCACTGCGGGAGCCTGTCCTGGCGCCCCCTGCGTACACGCTTCGGCTATCTCGGCGTGCTGCGCGCCATCGGCACCGAGGACACCCGGCAACTACGTCTGCGTCTACCTCGGGCACGCCGCTGCAGGCCCGGAGCTGTTCAGCGATGCTGCAGCCACCGCCCTGTTTCACGCCACCGAGGGTGTGCCAGGTCCATCGACTCACTGGCCTGTAGGCGCGATCCAGATCGTCGTCGAGGGCAGGGACGAGGTCGATGGCAACCTGATGAAGCCTCCGGGGGCGGCGGTGAGCCTGGTTTGCATGGGGACTCCGGGCAGGGGCGACCCGGGGACATGCGGCTTGGCGAATTGTTCGAGGGTGGCCCCGCCGTGCTACGACAGCGCTGCCCGAACCAAGGAAAATCTCATGGAGCCCAACACCACTGGTACCGTTGCCCTCGGCTCGGGTATCGCTGTCATCGTCCTTCAGATCGTGATGTTCTGCGCTGGGCTCATCCCCATTGTGCAATTCGTCAACCTCCTACTCCTCCCCTTGATCATCATCCTGGACGTGGTGGCCATCGTCACGGGCGTGATGGGCATGAAGAAGGCCGCGCTGCTCAACGGCACCGGCAAGGGTGCCGCTGTGGCGGGGCTCGTCATCGGGATCCTGCACATCTTGCTCGTCATCGGAATGATCATCATCGGAATGATCTTTGGTGGGCTTGCGCTGCTGGGCGGTGCGTTGGGCTAGCAGAACGGTGGCCTGGGCGGCTCAGAAACTGAACCGCCCTCGCAGGTACCCGGCCTTGCCGGTGGCGGATAGTTCCGCGTTCTTGCTGCCGAATCCGATGGCGCCGTAGGCCGATATCTCGAGGTTCTGGCCCCACTCGTAGCTGATCCATGGGTTGAGCAACCAGGAGCCATCGGACAGGTTGGCGATGCCGGTCAGCGCCAGGTCCGTGTGCAACCGCCCCAGGGGCACCTGCACTGTACCCGTGCCGTAGTGCTGGCCCAGGGCCCGGATGGTCTGGTCCATGTACAACATCCAGTGCCACAGGGTGTAGTCGTCGGCCGACTCCATGCCGCGCTGGTTGTACAGGTACTCCACCATCACCGTGGTGCCGCCGGGGATGACGTACTGGGCGCCGGCGTCCACCTCGAGCCATTGTTTTTCGGCGATCTTGTCGAGGTCCTTCCAAGAGTCCAACGCCATGAGGTTGTAGGCGCCCTCGGCCCACAGCCCCACACCCAGGATCTCGCCGTTGATGTCCAGGCCGAACATCTGTCGCCGGCCCTGGACCATGAAGGCGTCCATGCTCATGGCGGTGGTGTCCAGCGCGGCCAGGTCCCTGTAGTTGGCGTAGCTGGCGGTGAAGGCCCACTGCCCAGGCGCGATGCGGGCCCGGGCAGCGATGGCGGAGTCTTCGACCTCGAAGTCGCCGAAGGTCTCGCGGGGTAGTGCCCAGACTTCGATCATGCCCTGCAGGGGCAAGACGTACTCGAAGCGGGCGGCTGTGACCCCCTGCTTCTCGTAGGACGGGTCGAGCATGTCCTTGACGGTGAAGGGATCGGTGGGGTTCCAGAAGTAGCCGCTGCCGAAGCGGAACGGCTGCTTGCCCATGCGGAACTTGAACTGCCCCTGCCGCGCCGAGAAGTAGGCGTCGTTGAGGTAGATCTCGTCTTCCATGGTGAAGCTGGCGAAGCTGGGATCCCACAGGGCCAGCAGGGCGATGTCGTCGGCGAACTTCTCGGGCATCACGTCGGCCATGGCGATGCTGGTGGTGCCGTGGAAGCTGCGGGCCACGATGTTGGCGTTGGCCGAGAACCCGGACGCCGGCTTGGCCTCGAGGTTGAGTCGCAGCTTGTTGTAGTCCATCAGATCCAAGCCCGATCCCTCGTCATCTTCCTCGCCTTCGTCACCCTCGCGCTCGGGGAAGGCCATCAGCGCGACCTGGTTCTCCACGTACCCGCTCCAGCGCACGGTCTGCTCCTCGGCCATGTTGACCGTGAAGTCGCCGGCACTGGCGGTGCCCCCCAACACCACCGCAAGGAGGACCGTGGCACTCATACCTCCACCCCCGCCTTCTCCAGGGCGCCGAACAGGGCCGGCAGCAGGTAGGCGGACATGAAGAAGCAGATGGTGATGCCCAGGCCCAGGATGATGCCCATGCTGGACAGCCCCCGGTACAGGCCGAAGGCGAAGGTGCCGAACGCCGCGATGGTGGTGATGGAGGTGAGCAGGATGGCCCGGCCCACGGTGGACAGCACCGTGCCGATGTTGCCCGCGCCCTCAATGCGGTAGCGGTGGATGACGTGCACGCCGTTGTCGATGCCGATGCCCAGGATGAGCGGGATGGCGATGACGTTGGCCATGTTCAGCTCGATGCCCAGCAGGGTCATCGCACCCACGGTCCAGATGGCGCCCACGGCCAGGGGGATCAAGGCCAGCACGCTGGACCGCACACCCTCAGCCAGCTTGCCGCGGCGGAAGCCCCAGAAGTCGATGAGCAGCAGCGAGGCGATGGCGATCAGGGCGTAGAGGGTGGCGGCCTTGCCTTCCTGGGCGCCGCGCTCGATGGTGGCCACGAACAGGGGCGGGGTGCCGGTGACCCGGGGGCTCACACCCTCGACATCGGCGAACAGGCGCTTCTGGAAGTCCTGGTTCCACACGTCGCCGCTGGGGTAGGCGGTGATCAGGAACTTGTCGCCACCGATGGACTGGTAGCGATCGCGGATGGTCTGGGGCAGCGACTCGAGGGTGATGGTCTCGGGGTTGGCCATGGCCAGGTAGCCGCGCTTGAGGGCCGGCTGGAAGATGTCCTGGAAGCTGTCCAGCAGGGCGGGCATACGCTCGGGGTTGGCCTCGGCGAACGCGGCGATGGCCTTCACGTCTTCCGACGCGGCGACACGGGGCCAGCCGCCGACGGGACGGGGCTTGCCCTCTTCGCGCTTCACGCAGATCTCGCCTTCTTCCACGATGCGACCGGCCGCCTTGTAGAGGCGATCCTGGCCGGCCATGTAGGCGCTCTTGCGGATGGTGATGACGTTGCAGTCCATCTGGTACAGGGCCTTCAAGAAGGCATCCACGCGATCCTGTGAGGTGACCTGCTCGCCGTCCCCGGCCTCTACCAGCAATTCGGGTTCGACGGTGAAGCGAGGGGGCTCGCCCCAGGCGTCCACGCGGTCGTGGATCTGCTCCACACGATCCGCGCGTCCCACCTGCTTGTCGGCGGGGGGCAGCATGTAGGAGATGGAGTCCACCATGCGGATGGATCCCAGATCGTCGAGCCCGTCGGTCAGGGCGTAGGCCTCTTCGAGGCTGTTGGCGCTGACCACCAGGGAGTCGGGGTGCAGGTAGAAACGTTCTTCGAGCACCTCGGACAGCTCGAGGGAGGCCAGGTTTTCGGCTTCGACGTCGAACATGTCCTTGGTCCATGCCACGTCCTTGGCCTGGATGGCCAGGAAGACCGTGCCCGCGGCGACCACCGTCAGCGTGACCGGCCAGTAGCGGTGGGCCCAGCCGCCGGTGACCGCCAGGAAGCGGAACTGGATGGCGGAGCGCTTGTTGACGATGGGCGTG